>JACCDW011668326.1_pt1 | contig 26408 bp, 27 predicted proteins | sample 7449781 | NCBI WGS metagenome assembly JACCDW01 (sample SAMN15323449, study PRJNA562643) | freshwater metagenome | isolation source: river surface water | place: USA:Blue River Watershed | collected 2017-08-18
AATTTGGGTGTCCACCAAATTGGCAAACACCCAAATCAAATTGTGTCAATTTAAAATAACGTGACTTACTTCTTGCTGCAGCAAGGCTTTCCTTCGGCACCACCCGCGCAGGCCTTCTTTACAGGTGCAGAACCTGGAGCAGCAATGGGCGCAGCAACAGCCGCTGATGAAGAAGCAGATGCAGAAGCATCACCATGTCCGGCACATTTGTGTTCGGCAGAACCACCACAAGCCGCCTTTGGGGCCATGGCAGGAGCCGCTGATGCAGATGCAGAAGATCCTTCTTTTTTGCAACAAGCTTTTACCTCACCGTTGGCAGCACCCGCTTTGCTGCAACCTGCAGCAGCACCTTCTTTCTTGCAGCAAGCTTTTGTTGGAGCAACCGCAGTTGCAGGGGCCACCTGTGCTACTTCAATAGCAGGTGTAGTATTGGCATTTTCGCCCGCAGTTTGGGCCTGAGAAGCGATTGCGAAACCCGCAATCAACAATCCGAAAGCAATGATTTTTTTCATAATTTTTATTCGTTTATACAAAGATACAAAACCGTACGCAAAATTACCACTTCGCAATGATGGTCTCTCCCCCTACCGTTTTTTGATCCAATTCCACCAAAATCTCAGCATCCAAAGGCAAATACAAATCAATGCGAGAACCAAATTTAATGAATCCGTATTCATCGCCTTTTTCATAGGCTTGCCCGGGCTTTGCATAGCACACAATCCTGCGGGCCAATGCACCAGCAATCTGACGGAACAAAATCTGTTTGCCATTCTCCTCCATCACCACTGTGGTACGCTCATTTTCTGTACTGCTTTTGGGATGCCATGCCACCAAATACTTTCCTGGAAAATATTTCTGATACAACACCTTACCCGAAACAGGTGCGCGGTTTACATGCACGTTTATGGGCGACATGAAAATCGACACTTGTTTGCGTTGGTCTTTGAAGTACTCTCCTTCTTCCACGTTTTCAATCACCACCACTTTACCATCAGCAGGCGCGATGATCAGACCCTCTCCTTTCGGAGTGGTTCTTGAAGGGTTGCGAAAAAACTGAACAACCATGATGAAGAAAAACAGCGACAACCCCAATATGATTTGGGAAACCAAGCCTTCTCCCAGCAACCATTGAACACCAAAGTTCAAAATCGCCAACACCAAGGTGGTTACGAAAATGATGGTAAATCCTTCTCTGTGTAATCTCATCTTAGAAAGACCCTCTCAACTTCAACGTGCTAGCGACTTTATCCAAAGCCACGATATATGCGGCAATTCGCATGTTCACACCATACTTTTCTGCGGTAGCATAGACGTTATCGAATGCCTGCTTCATGGCGCGGTCTGCACGACGGTTTACGCGCTCTTCTGTCCAGTAGTAACCCAAACGGTTCTGCACCCACTCAAAGTAGGAAACCGTTACTCCACCGGCGTTCGCCAAAATATCAGGCACCACCAAAATGCCTTTGTCGTTCAATATCGAATCTGCTTCAGCTGTTGTAGGTCCGTTCGCACCTTCAACAATCATTTTCGCCTTGATACGCGCAGCATTTTCGGGTGTGATTTGATCTTCCATCGCAGCGGGAACCAAAATATCGCAAGGCAACTCCAACAACTCGGCATTGGTCACTTTGCTTCCACCGGTATATCCATCCAAACTTCTGCTCGCGCTGTTCGCCACATAAGCGATGGCCGCATTAACATCGATTCCTTCGGGGTTGTAATAGCCACCGGTCACATCAGAAATCGCCACGATTTTCACACCCAGTTGGGCAATCAATTTCGCTGATATACTTCCAACATTACCGAAACCTTGCACCACGCAGGTAGTTTGCGTGGGATTCAATCCCAATTTTGCCATGGCGCTACGGGTACTCACCATTACGCCGCGACCTGTTGCCTCAACGCGACCCAAGCTACCGCCCAAAACCAATGGTTTACCGGTAACCACAGCGTAGGCGTTGTGACCTGAAATTTTTGAAAACTCATCCACAATCCAAGCCATTTCTTGGGCACTGGTGCCCATATCTGGCGCAGGAATGTCTTTGTCTGGACCGAATACATTGCGCATGGCCAAAGTATAACCCCGGGTCAAACGCTCCAACTCGCCTTTGCTCATGCTGCGGGGATCACATTTGATACCTCCTTTTGCACCGCCATAAGGCACATTCACAACCGCGCACTTCCAAGTCATCCATGCAGCCAAGGCCTTCACCTCATCCAAGTGAACATCCATGCTGTAGCGAATTCCGCCTTTTGAAGGACCCAAATGCACACTATGCACAACACGGTAAGCTTCAAAAACACGAATGGTGCCATCATCCATGGTTACTGGAATATTTGCAGCCACCACTTTGTCGGGGACACGCAAAACATTCGCAAATTGATCGTCCAATCCTAATTTCTCTTTCGCTTCATCGAAGCGTCTCTGCATGCTCTCAAGCGGATTGTATCTTGGAGTTCCACCGTTGTTAGGGGTTGACATAATGGTCTGTTATTACGTTAAGTGAGGCAAAAATAGGACTTATCCTTTTAGTTCACTCAACACACAGGGGCAATGTTCCAAATAGTATACAAGAAGTATCGGTTATTTTGCCAATGTGCGCTTCAGCAACCTCCTCACCAACAGCGATATAAACGGCCATTTTATATCCTTTCGAACCTGCAGGTAATTACACAAAAAGAGGACAAAAAATGCCAAATTCACCGCCATAAATTTCCCTGAGTGATACAAGATATTCAACAACATACGATCAACATATTGCAAAGACTCACCACTGTTTCCAGGGGATAACCCTTGTGTAGCGAGCACATCGACTGTATGCCAGCAGAGAAATAGCGTCAATAAAGACAATCCATAGCTCAAAATGAGTTGCTTGAAACGATTTTGTGCGTGAAGGTAATGTCCGATAGGCGCCGAAAGCCCCAAAAACAAGACTGCCGGTGAGATCATAGCAAAAGTTTCTTTCAAGTTAGAAAACGTGCTCCCAAAAACACAAACATAAAGGGATGGTGGAAGCAGCCAGGCCCCTATGATCGCAACCAAAGTACCTATGCCAGAAACCATAATATAAAAGGCCAGCAATTTTCCAAATTTCGATTTGCGCGCACCCAAACGCAGCATCCGTGAATGCAAAATGGTACCGAAGGAGTTGCCAAAAATCCATATGGTATCGGCCATCAGGAGCGCGTTCGCCAATACCCCGGCTTCCGCGTTACCAAATTCATCGGCAACCCACCATAAGGGCAAACGATACAGCAAAAACAACAATATGTGGCCTGCCTGCGACATAAAACCACTGGAGAACATTTCCTTGGGCGGTAGCATGGAATTGTTCTGCGACAAATTTTCGTTTTGGGTTCTGGATGTGGCACGCCTTTGTCTCAAAATGACACCCAAAGAAATCAAACACACCATACCGGAGGCATACACCAGAATCCAGAGCACGGCAGTTTCGTTGAATCCACTCACGTAATGCAGGGTTTGGTCAGTCGGAATTTGAATGGCGGATTTCCTAGAAAACTCAATGGCCTCCATTTTGGGAAAAACAAATCCATACATGGCCTCAAAACAGAAGGCGATTCCCAACAGTTTCAGTACTTCCAGCCCCACTTGTAATTGGTTGCGTTGCTGCACCCAACCTTTCACTTGATAAATGTTGTATTGAATACCCAAGGAACCCAGAAACAGGCCTTGAAAGAACAACAAATTGAGGATGATGATATTGGGGTGGTCAACATTCAGCGGCAAGTTGCCTTGATTGGGCAATACATAAAAAAACCAGCCAACCAAGTAGCCAATGATGAGCACCAACAGCAAGAAGAGCCAAGCGCTGGGCAGGATTCGTTTGGCGGGAAATTTCGACAGCAAATTTGCCAGTGCGCCGCCGGCAAACAGTTCACTCACCATGAGCACCATTTGCAGGTTGAGTAGCAGAATAGAAAGTACTCCACGACCGTAAGCGCCCATACCCCGGGAATAAGCAATGACAACGATGGCGGCCAAAACCGCTTTGGCCAGCTGCCAACCAAAGGTTTTTATTGGTCCACCGTCGGTTTGTTTCATGATTGGGGTGTAGTGGGGTGAAGAACTTCAAGGAAGCAACCCACGGCGGCCCATCGAAAGAGTTGGGCGATCAAGGCATCTTCTTTGGGGGATAGTTGGCGATGCGTGGTGGATTTCTGTGCTTGCAGTTCGTTCGTTTGCGCGATTTTCCGGGCGCGGGCGAGCGCCTTTTGGCGCTGCCCGCGCCCGGAAATATTGTCTAGGCGGTCCGACAGAATCCATTTCTCCCAATGTATCATTGCAGACAAAGTCATCGTCGATGCCGGAACACTAAATCCTTTTTTATCTACCCGCCACAAGACCGACTCAGGCACCAGCCCCTCCATCGCCTTACGCAAATACCCCTTGGAATATCCATTCACCAACTTCGACGACAAAGAGCCTTTCAAACTATTTGTATCATCCGCCCATGCATTCAACCAAGCATCCGCCATCAACCAATTATCCGCAAACGGGTTTCGAGACTCAAGTCCCCAAGCCATCCCATTGCGGTCCTCATAACGCAATAATTGGTTCAATCGAGATCCATAATAATCAGTGCGCATGAGCACATCGGCACAATCCTCATATTTCTGGCCCTTGAAAATCCCCAACCAATATTTCAACCATTGTTTGCCTGCCGTGAAAAAATTGAGCGGCCATTTCTTCCTTTGGGGCCATAAAGTGCCTCTTTCCGACCAAAATGCAGCCTTATAGTAATGGGGATATCCCCCAAACAATTCATCAGCACCTTGACCATTGAACAGAACCTTTACCCCTGCCTCGTGTACTTTTTCACACAACGCAAAGTGCGCAATGTTGTTCCATGCCACCGGAATTCTGTGGGTTGCACGGATGTATCGCTCCAAATCGTGGGCATCCAAATCAGACACATCCACTGTATGCCAAATACCACCGACCGCTTTCACAACCTGCTGCTGATAATCACTCTCATCGGCCTCACTGCCCGGAGAGATGACCGAAAACACATGTACATGGGCTTCCTTCCCCAATAAACCACGCGCCACACCCACCAAAGCCGCTGAATCCAAACCACCGCTTACCGCAAAACCCATAGGCACATCGCTGCGCAAGCGGCGTTTCATCGACCATTTGAGTTGCTCTCGTAGCAATTCAGCGTGCGTCGCCGGCACTTCTTTCAAGCCCATTTTTTGAACCCAAGCAGTAACATCGTTCAAGGGAATGTAATTGCCTGAATGCCATAACCCAATTTCCATATCGGCCACCCCACGCCACACCAAATACTCACCAGCGGCCAAAACTTGGATACCTTCATACAATGCCTGGCTATCACTATCCCCCCGCAACGAATGCGCTTGTAAGGCATTTGTATTGATCTTTGTTGTTTCATCCACCAATTCCATCGCTTTGACCAAGGCAAACTCTTCGGAACCAAACCAAAATCCATGGGCATTACAGCAATAGTAAATAGGCTTTACACCAGTTCTATCGCGGACAAGTGTCAGCGTTTTCTCTGCATTATCCCAGATAGCCATTGCAAAGAACCCATCGAGTTTGTCCAACACAGCCCTGCCCAAATCTTGCCACAACTGCAACAAAATTTCGGTATCCGTTCCCGATAAATTGGACAATCCATGTTCTTCCGCCAATTCTAAATAGTTATAAATTTCCCCATTGAAACTGATGGCATATCGACCATCGGCACTGATCATGGGTTGCGCGCCCGCTTCTCCCAAGCCCAAAATTGACAATCGACGATGCACCAGCAGTGCCGCACCTAGATTTTCACCAAAAACCTCTATTCCATAGCCATCCGGACCGCGATGCAAGAGCTCGGTTGCAAAAACTTCCCCCACCGACTGCATTTGGTGTTTGGGTGCCCCATTCTCAGTAATCCAACCGGCTATTCCACACATGGCTCAATTAAATTTTGGTAGGATTTGTTCAACACCTCAGCAACCGTCAATGGGCTGTGTTTGGATTTTGCCTCTAACGCAATTTTTTCTCGATTCCACTTTTGGTGATTCAAATAAGCCTGTTCCATGGCACCCACAAGTGCCACCTCGTCGCCGGCAGAGACCAAAAGTCCGTTGCCGTCATGAATCATTTCCGGCACCCCTGCCACCGATGACGAAATCACAGGCAACCCACAACAGTGGGCCTCCGAAATCACACAAGGTGCATTTTCCATATCAGAAAACAACACAAAGACATCTGCACATTGCATTTGAAAAGCCACATCGCGGGCATCTCTGGGGCCAAAAAATGCCACACTCGGTTGAAAAATATGCAAAAGGCCAAGACCCAACGCGGCGGTTCTGGCCTGACTCAAGTACAATTCATTGTTACCACCCACAATGCGAAACTGCATCCGCCAATCGGGGTGTTGCTGCTTCAAGGCGGCGAAGGCGCGCAGCATCCCCAACACGTTTTTACGGGGCTCCAACGATGACACATGCAAAAAAGCGAAGGGCAAATTGGCCTTATCCTCGGAATTTTCTGGGGCATCGGTGACTCTCGGACAGAAAACATGGGTATCAACCACATTCCGGAACAACACAAAAGGTTTTGCCCCTCCCAAATACGACTGCATGCTTCGCTGCGATGACAAACTAACCGGAGCAGAAACCGTCACTTTTTCCCAAAGCCTCAAATAATCCCGCCTAAAAATCGCCCCCCGTTTGCCAAACCCATCAGAAACCACCTCATTAAATATCGCCCAATGCTCTGTATACCATAGCGGAACGGCACCTTTTCCGTGTTTTTTAAATGTCTCGTACAACGGCGAAATCAACCGTGCAATTTTATCGGCCGCGTGCACATGAACCACATCCGGCACTCCTTGAATCGCCATCGCTGATTTCAATTCGCCAATGGCAACCCAACGATAATAAAAGTAGTTTACTGTGCGAATAAACCAACCACTCCACGGCAATTGTGCGATGGGTTTACAGCGAATTTCTACTTGTGGAATCTCAAAAATATTGACAGGTTTTGGATCTTTCCCCCACCGATATACGGGGAAATGAAAAATCGTGAGCCTTGCACCAGCGGGCTGCGCCCGCTGGTGCAAGGCAAATGCTTCCGCGTGCCGACCGATAAAATTACCCGCCTGGTTATCCAAACTACTTGGAAACCAACCAGCCAACCACCATATCGTTTTACTGTCGCCCACGAAACAAAAGTACACACCCCAAAGCGTCGCATCAAATTATTGGCAATTTTTGCAAAGGTTCTCTCCGAAATTGAAAAATAATCAAAAAATAACTATCTTTGCAGTCCTTTAAATGGCGGTTATAGCTCAGTTGGTTAGAGCACTAGCTTGTGGCGCTAGGGGTCGCCGGTTCGAGCCCGGTTAGTCGCCCACTTAAAACAAAAAAGCAGCGAATTCGCTGCTTTTTTGTTTTATCAAATACCGTCGGTTTCGCACTGCGAAAACGACAACAAAATATTATCCGCCAATATATTTTAACAACTCAGATCGGGTTGCCACATCCAAAAACTTGCCGTGAAAACTGCTTGTCACCGTACTGCTGTGGCTGTCTTTGATCCCCCTACTTGCAACACACATGTGCTTTGCGTCGATAATCACCGCCACATCCTGTGTTCCCAATACCTGTTTCAACTCCTCCGCAACCTGAACCGTCATGCGTTCCTGAACCTGCGGACGGCGAGCGAAGTAATCCACAATGCGATTCAACTTACTCAATCCTATCACTTTGCCAGAACTGATGTACGCCACATGCGCAAATCCATAAATCGGCACAAAATGATGCTCACAAGTGCTGTGGAATTGGATATTCTTCTCAACCAACATCTCAGCGTACTTATAACTGTTTTCAAACAGTGTAGGCTCGGGACGGTTCTTGGGATCCAATCCTTTAAAATGCTCATTCACGTACATCTTCGCTACACGCAAAGGTGTTCCCTGCAAACTTTCGTCTGTCAAATCCAGACCCAACACATGCATGATCTCCTTGAAATGCTTGGCAATCAATTCAATCTTCAAGGCATCGTCCATCACAAAAGCATCCTCGCGCAAAGGCGTGTCCTGCTTTCCAGAAATGTGCGAATCGCCCATCTCCTCCCACTGCTTCAGCAGCTCGTTCGCTAGTTTTTTATCCATTGAATTCTACAAAATTACGGGGTGTTTCGTACAATCGCACACTCAAACTCATTTCCATCGGGACCCGCGCACGTAACTTTTGCCAAATTACATACACAATGTTCTCCGCCGTAGGGTTCAAATCGCGAAACTCCTCCGTGTCTAAATTTAAATTCTTGTGATCAAATCGCTCAATCACTTCCTCGTCGATGTACTGCTTAACTAACTTCATATCGATCAAATAACCCGTCACAGAGTCCACCAATCCTTCTACCCTCACCTCCAAATCATAGTTGTGACCGTGGTAATGGGCGTTGTTGCACAGCCCGAAGAACTGCTTGTTTTGTTCATCACTCCAACTCGGCACATGCAATCGATGGGCGGCATTGAAATGGGCGGTTCGGTAAACGGCTACGCGGTGTGACATTTATTTATCTAAAAGAAGTGATAGTTTAACCAAACAAATCGAAAATGGTTTGTTAATTCTACAAATCTATGATTCAATTTACATTTGTCACCCAAGTATCGGCACAGCGCGACGTAGTAGCATCACAATTCGACCAATCGCTGTTGCTCAAACTCAAACCCCCACTGGTTACAATGCGATTGATTCAATACGATGGTCAGTTTCGGGGCGATGAACTCAAGTTTGCCGTTGGCTTTGGCAAGTTCACCCAAACATGGCATGGCAAAATCACCCAACATCGCTACACCGACAAAGATTGGTTGTTTCGCGACGAAGAAATTGCTGTCCCGTTTCCGTTACAAAAATGGCAACACACCCATGCGTTGAAAGCCAATGATTCCGGTACGCTCATCATCGATCGCGTAAAATTCGAGGGGAAAAACCGCATTTACACGCTTTTACTCTGCCTTCCCATTGCACTGATGTTTTTGCTGCGCAAACCGCCTTATCAGCGATGGCTATCGGCCCGATAGATCCCATCCATCACAACCACATGGGGCAAGGTCACCAAAGACAACAATACAAAGCCCAAGCCCAAGTGCTGCATCACATCAAACTGCGCTGAAACCACCCAAGCCAACATCGCCAAAATACCCAACGGCAGAAAATCCTTGAGAATACCCAAGATGGACTTGGGACGTTGATGTCTGATATACAAAACTTGATACCGCATCGATTGCGCCGAATGCCACAGACAAAAAACAACCACAAAACCCAACACCAAGGGGGTTAGCCAATACCAAATGGTAACCAAAGCCCACTGCAATAGGAATTGACCCTTGTGTTCTACTTTTCTGCGCCACAAAATCAACGCGTAGAACAAGCCAAACACCAATACAAAAACCATCCACGAGGCATTGCTCATGGTACCCCAATCCCTTGGGAGGTTCTGATGGCCACCCATCATTTCCGCAAAAATACCCACCGCTTCTCTGGCGTGTTTCAGCATTGGAAATAGCAACAACCAAAGTCCCCACAATAGAGATTCCGGGGCACGCCAACTATCCGACAAAAAATTCGACTGTCCGAAGTGATGCATAGAAATGACCAAAAATGCGAGCAGGGCAACGATCGGCAACCATTGCCAAACAAGGGCATAAAGCGCCATACAACCCAGGTAGAAGAAGAGAAATTTCACGCTACCCCAGAGCGATTTGTTGGGACGATAATAAAAATCATTGCCCCCATGCGGCACACCGATCAAGACCAAGGCCAAGACCGCGAAGACCGTCAAAAAAGTTGCACTTGGGCCCCAAATGGCCACCACCAATATCAAAGATGCTTGCAATGCAGTTTGCAACCAAAAAAAGGGGTGATTGACCGACCTCAAATTTGCGTCAACGTTTTGCATATTGGAAGACGGCTTTTAGAAACCAAGCAATTTGAAGCTGTGAAAATATGCGTATTTCCTCCCAGATAGCGGTTTTTTCATCTAGGAATTTCAGCACCAACCGAGCGGGTAGTTTGTTAAACAATCGCTCAAAAATATCCTTTCCCCTGTGTGGATTCTCTTCCAGCATTTGCAAGAGCAGGGCATCATAGAATCGGAATCTCCGTTTTCGGTAAATTCTTGGAAGTGGATTTCCCGTTTTCAGTGCCCGGGCAATTTGCAAGGCGTGGTTGCGCATGGTTAGGAACCCATACCCCGTTGTGGGTTTTAAGGCACCGGCCGAAATGCCAATTTCGATGATCCGCGCACCAGCGTTGTGATGGGATTCCAATTGATTGAAGGCGGGACTCATGGGAATCGCGTCGCACTCGACCTCGAGTACCTCGACTTCCCAACCTCTTTCCTGGCAAATTTGCTGTAAAATGGCTTCGCCCTCTTCTTTCAACAATCGCTCAGGATGAAATTGGGTCACTTCCACCAGACCCTCACAACTGTTCAGTGGTAGCACATATAGAAAGCGGGTTGAATTTGACTGTGGTATCGAAAAATCCATGAGTGTTGCAGCATTCGCTTCCCAAGATTGATTGATCAACCTCACCCGCCAACCAACAAATGATTGCCACAGCGCGATATCACCCAATTTAATTTTCGAATTCCATTGGCCGCTACCGAAAAAATAGTCAGCAGTCAAATTGTGCTGATTCGTTTGAACATTGACGCATTGGCCCACAGCAGTTGCTTGATTCACCCATTCGTTGAGCCAACAGACATTTGTATTCTTCAACAAAGCCTCGCGCATCCCGCGGTAGAAACCCTCGCTCCGTGCATGGCAGTATTGATATGGTGCGATGGACTGCACATTGCCTTGCACCTTCAGCGATGGCCACTTCGCATCCACAAAAGGGAAATTGTGTTCCTCGGCTTTGCCCCAAAAACACCATGTGCGGTCGTTTACTTTGTTTGCATCACCTTCGATAATTAACAATTGATCGACTTCCAATAGCCCTGCTTCACTTAGGGAGTGAGCCAACCAAAGTCCCGAAGCGCCAGCGCCTTGAATGATATATCGGAAGTGATTTTGCACGAGACTTTCAAAACAAACCCAAAAACACCACAATTGTTTGATTTTCAAAAGTTCTCCGAAAGTTTATTTCATGCTTCCCACAGATACAATTCGCGGCAAAATGGTGCAAAAAATGTGGAACGATGGGAAAACAAGATGGGTATTTCGTGGCTAACTTCGTGACATGAAATTTTTCATCGACACCGCCAATTTGGCGCAAATCAAAGAAGCCAATGACCTCGGAATTTTGGACGGGGTTACCACCAATCCAAGTTTGATGGCCAAAGAGGGCATCTTCAGTGAAGAAGCCGTTTTGAACCATTACAAAACCATTTGCGAAATGGTTGATGGCGATGTGAGCGCAGAGGTAATTAGCACAGATTACGATGGCATGGTGAAGGAAGGTGAAAAATTAGCAGCCCTCCACCCCAACATCGTGGTGAAAGTCCCCATGATCAAAGACGGTATCAAAGCCATCAAATATTTTTCTGATCGCGGCATCCGCACCAATTGCACCTTGGTGTTTAGTGCTGGACAAGCAATTTTGGCGGCAAAAGCAGGGGCTACTTACCTATCTCCTTTCGTGGGTCGCATCGACGATCAAAACTGGGAAGGCATGGACCTGATCAAACAAATCGCCGAAATTTATGCGGTGCAAGGTTACGAAACCGAAATTCTGGCGGCCAGTGTGCGTACATCATTGCACATTGTGCAGTGCGCGCAACACGGTGCAGATGTGGTTACATGTCCGCTGAGCGCTATCCTTGGTTTGTTAAAACATCCCCTTACCGATATCGGATTGGCCCAATTTTTGGCTGATCACGCGAAGGGAAGCAAATAACTTATTTAAACAATTCATAGAGAGGGTCAGTTTATACAGCTGACCCTTTCTTTTTTTGTGATGGAGATTATAAATTTGTTGAAGAATTTTCCCAATAAGCCTAAACTTTGTTAAACTTTCTTTGTTGAACTTTATATGATAGTAACCCTACGCCAAATGCAATATGTGATTTCTGTAGCAAAACACGGTAGTTTCTCAAAAGCAGCAGACGAGTGTGCCGCCGACCAAAGCACAGTTAGTCAACAAATTAAAACTTTTGAAGACCGAATGAACACCAGTATTTTCGACAGAAGCACACTGCCAATTACGGTTACCGACAAAGGAAAAGAAATCGTAGAGCAGTGTGAGGCGATTATCGCACAGGTGGAGGACATGATTGCTCCGTTCAAGAAAAAGAAGAGTATTTAAGCGAGAATGGGATCAAATCCCCACCACTTTGCTTCTTCTCTCCATAAACACAATATCGCGCCACAGTCCGTCGCGCATTTGACCGATTCTTTCACGGAATCCAACCACACGGAAACCGTGTTTCTCATGCAACTTCAAACTTGCCTCGTTTTCTGGGAATATGCCAGATTGCAAGGTCCACAAACCCGCATTTTCTGATGTTTCAATACACTTAGCCATGAGTGCATCGCCAAGGCCAATACCATGTGCTGATTTGTCTATGTAAATACTCAATTCCGCTACTCCACGAAATACCGCCCGAGAACTGATTGGACTCAACGCCACCCAACCCAAAACCTGTTTGTTCTCCGCTGATCGGACAACGAATCTTCCAACTTGAAGATGTTTTTTATCCCAATCTTCCCATGCGGCCGCTTCTGTATCATAGGTTGCATTCCCGCCTTCAATCCCTTGTTCAAAAATCAACGCAACGGAAGCATAATCTTCCGCTGACATTGTATCCAAGTAATACCCAACAGGTGGCTGTGGATTGCGGTCCATCATACATCAATATTGTTCTTTGCTATTCGGAAAATCAACGGATTTTACATCGCTGATGTAATTCTCAACTGCCCCTTTCATCAAATCGTACAAGTTGGCGTAGCGCCGAAGAAACCTTGGAGAAAACTCATTGGTGATGCCCAACATATCGTGAACCACCAATACTTGTCCATCAACCCCACTACCCGCCCCAATGCCAATGACCGGAATGGTTAAATTCTCCGCAACCCGCTTCGCCAAATCGGCGGGGATTTTCTCCAATACGATTGCAAAACAACCCGCCTCTTCCAGCATTTTACTGTCGCGTATAAGCTTATCGGCTTCCGCATCCTCCGTGGCCCGAACGGTGTAGGTTCCAAATTTATAAATACTCTGTGGTGTTAAGCCCAAATGTCCCATCACAGGCACACCCGCCGTTAAAATTCGCTTAATACTCTCCAAAATCTCTTCACCGCCTTCCATTTTGATGGCATGGGCACCACTTTCTTTCATGATGCGAATGGTTGATGCAAGGGCTTCTTTGCTGTTGCCCTGGTAACTACCAAATGGCAAATCCACAACCACGAGGGCCCGATTTACGCCCCTTACCACAGAACTGGCATGATAAATCATTTGATCCAGCGTAATGGGTAAAGTAGTTTCATGTCCCGCCATCACATTCGATGCACTATCGCCGACCAAAATCACATCGATTCCGGCTTGGTCAACCACGCGAGCCATAGAGAAATCATAGGCCGTTAGCATGGAAATTTTCTCACCGCGCGACTTCATTTCGTGAAGCACGTGGGTGGTTACCTTCTTTTCTTCTTTTTTGTGTATGCTCATGGCTTTTTTCCCCTCTTAGTTTCGATGAAATCGCGATGAAATATTCCAAATTTCACTGCAAATGAAGCATCTTTGTAAGAATTCAAAAACAAAAGTAGGATTATTTCCAAATGAAACAGCAATTGCAGCAGTACAGAAACCGCCTCTTCCCATTCGCCATGATTCTGATGGCTCTTTTTACTGCCTGTGAAAATGAAGTCTATATCAATGCCGATTACAAAGAGACCATTGTCATTTATGGCCTTTTGGATCCGCAAGACAGCATCCAATACATCAAAATCAACAAAGCTTACCTCAACGAAAATATTGGGGCATTGGAGGCTGCCAAAATATCCGACAGTTTGTATTTGGATTCTACCCATGTTGAATTGAAACGACTGTCAAACGGACAGATTATCGTGTGCAACCCGGAGGAAGGACCGACGAAAGATTCAGGCATCTTCGCAAACAACAAGAACATTCTATGGGTAACCCGTGAAAAAATCTACCCCAATGAAGAGTACGAAATCACGGTAACCAACCCGTTGACAAAAACCAAAGCGGTATCCACCACGAAAACCGTGGGAAGCACGAAAATTAGATCGCCATTTATTGACCAAACCAACGTATTCAGTGTAGGCCCTGAATACTTGACCATTTCCTATGTGGCCGCACCCAATGCCTATGCTTACGACGCTCGCTTTCACGTGTATTACGAAGAAATCAACACGGGCGACACCAATGCCAAAGAAACCAAAATGGTCACTTGGAGGGTGGTGAACAATTATTTGGTAGGCAACAACACCGCTCCGATGCGTCAGGTTCCGCGCTTGAGTTTTCTTCAATTTTTGCAATCCAACATCACTGCTGCGCCCAATTTAAAACACCGCATCAAGTGGGTAGGCCTCACCCTTTACGCAGGAAACCAAACCCTTGTCGATTACATTTCGGTGAATGAGCCCAGCATTGGCATCGTACAGAAGCAAGCAGAATACACCAATATTGCCGGCGGATATGGTTTGTTCGCCTCAAGATCCACCTCCAAAGTATGGGGTGTACCAATTGATGCGGCATCCATTGTGTATTTGCAAAAGCACGAACTCACCAAAGCGCTAAATTTCGTTCGATAAAATCAGCAAAAACGACAGCCCATAAGGGGTATCGCACTGCCCAACCCTTACTTTTTGTCAGCATTTCTGCCATAACGACACCCTCAAACGGTGATTGTCGTAGTGGTACACGGATTGCTAATTCATGGCAAATAGAACTTAAAAATCATGAGTAAAATAATTGGAATTGACTTAGGAACCACCAACAGCTGTGTAGCCGTTTTGGAAGGTAACGAACCCGTTGTAATTGCCAACAGTGAAGGTCGTAGAACCACCCCCTCTATTGTGGCATTTATGGACAATGGCAATGGTGAGCGCAAAGTAGGTGATTCTGCAAAACGTCAAGCCATCACCAACCCCCAACACACCATTCAATCGATCAAGCGATTCATGGGTGAAAAATATTCAAACATGACCACGGAAATTGGTCGTGTGCCTTACGAAGTTGTGAAAGGCGATAACGACACCCCACGTGTAACCATCGGCGATCGCAACTACACACCACAGGAAATCAGCGCCATGGTGCTTCAGAAAATGAAGAAAACAGCTGAAGACTATTTGGGACAAGAGGTAACACGCGCCGTTATCACCGTACCCGCTTATTTCAACGATGCTCAGCGTCAGGCGACCAAAGAAGCCGGAGAGATCGCTGGATTGGTGGTTGAGCGCATAATCAACGAGCCTACGGCTGCTGCTTTGGCTTACGGTTTGGACAAAATTGACCGCGACATCAAGATTGCCGTTTATGATTTGGGTGGTGGAACGTTCGACGTTTCAGTACTGGAATTGGGCGATGGCATCTTCGAAGTAAAGAGCACCAACGGTGATACGCACTTGGGTGGTGACGACTTCGACCAAGTAATCATTGACTTCTTGGCCGACGAGTTCAAAAGACAAGAAAATATCGACTTGCGCAAAGACCCCATGGCCTTGCAACGTTTGAAAGAAGCGGCTGAAAAAACCAAAATTGAATTGTCGGCCAGTACCGAAACCGACATCAACTTGCCTTACATCACCGCTGTTGACGGGGTACCCAAGCACTTGGTGATGAAAATGAGCCGTAGCAAATTTGAGCAATTGGCGGCGAGCTTGATTCAGCGCACTTTGGAGCCTTGCAAACAGGCTTTGAAAGATGCCAACATGAGTCCGAGCGACATCGACGAAGTAATTTTGGTGGGTGGATCAACCCGTATTCCTGCCATTCAGAAGTTGGTAGAAGAGTTCTTCGGAAAATCGCCCAGCAAAGGTGTGAACCCAGACGAAGCGGTAGCCGTAGGTGCTGCTGTTCAAGGGGGTGTTTTGACCGGTGAAGTAAAAGATGTTGTATTGTTGGATGTAACGCCTTTGAGCATGGGTATCGAAACCATGGGCGGTGTAATGACCAGAATGATTGATTCTAACACCACCATTCCTACCAAGAAAACGGAAACTTTCTCCACAGCGATGGACAATCAACCTTCTGTAGAGATTCACATCTTGCAAGGTGAGCGTCCAATGGCTGCAGACAACAAAACCATCGGTAGATTCATTTTGGATAGCATTCCCCCTGCACCCCGCGGCGTACCACAAATCGAAGTGACCTTTGATATTGATGCCAACGGTATTTTGAGTGTGCATGCAAAGGACAAAGCCACAGGCAAGGAGCAGAAAATTCGCATTGAGGCTTCAAGCGGTTTGAGCAAGGAAGACATCGAAAAAATGAAGAAAGATGCCGAAATGAACGCTGAAGCCGATGCAAAACGCAAAGAAGAAGCCGACAAAGTAAACGCAGCAGACGCATTGATCTTTAGCACAGAAAAACAGTTGACCGAGTATGGCGATAAAATTCCAGCAGAGAAAAAATCAACCATCGAAAGCGCATTGGGCGAATTGAAGGTGGCCGCTGCTGAGAAAAACCTCGCATCCATCGAAACTGCAAGTGCTGCATTGAATGCCGCATGGCAAGCAGCAAGCCAAGACATGTACAATGCTACAGGTGGAAATCCCGAAGGGGGTAACCCAGGCGAAGGTGCTGGTGCCGGACAAGGTGCGGGTGCTGGAGACCAAGTGCAAGACGTGGACTTCGAAGAAGTGAAATAAGTTTCTCATTTGTTATAGTTAGTGAATACACGGAGGGTGTCCCAAAAGGACGCCCTTTGTGTTATTTTTGAGTCGATGAAAACGACCTGCTTTACTGCGAGCCGCGTAACCAACACATTTTGGAAAGCCCCAGTACTGGGATTATCCGCTTTGTTGTTGGCATTTACAATGGGTGGCTGCAACTCCAACAAAGACACTGAGACGCATCCAACAGACGCAGTTGCCACAGACCCCTATGAAAAAGCACGTCCTGGCGAAGAGACGAGCGCTGGAATCGCCCCGCCAAAATTGGCTGATACCCTCGGGGTTACCGATCCCATGGCAAAAGATAGTATCAAGGTGCACATTGCATTCCAATTGGCAGCCAATGAATTGAGCAATGCCTACATCAACAAAGACGCAAAAACGTACGCCAAATACACCCTCCCCGCGATAGTGAAGGCCAATGGGGGCATGGAAGCTTATGAAAATAAGTTGGGCATGGTCTTCAGTGACCCGGAAACACCTGCCTATTTCAAACTGCTATCAGGACCATTGCAACGCACCAAAGCCAAGCTCGACGATCAAGGGTATTTACAAGGATGGTATTGCTTACTTCCCGTAAGGATGTTCCGCACAGAGGCGGGAAAAACCCTGCAAGACGTAAAATGGATGGGCGGACAAACCTTGGATGAGGGAAAAACCATTTACTTCATCGACATCACCAACCTTCCACCAGAGAAAATTGCGCAAATCATGCCTGATTTGCAAGTTGTGTTGGTCAAGTAATTCGCCAAAAAAAGGATAAAACGAAAGAGGCGGCCAAGGCCGCCTCTTTCGTTTTATCCAATAAAAATTTTTCTTATTTGGTGGTCAAACGCATCTTGCGACGAGTGGTCTTTTCAACCTTCTCCTCTTCCATTGCCGCAATACCAGTGATGGCTTGGTCAACCAAAATACGACCACAGTTCTCGCAATCAACGATGCGGTAGTGGGCGCGAATTTCGCTATGACGCTGTGATGGAATCTTGCTGAAGCAACCTCCACAAGAACTACGCATGATCGATGCCACTGCAATACCGTTGCGCACATTGCCGCGAATTCTGTGGTAGGCACGGTGCATGCGGGGATCCAATTTGGCATCGGCCGCAGCGCGCTCTACCATGATCTTCTCGATTTCTTCGGCATTCTCTTTTTCGATTTCTGTCAATTCGGCTTTCTTGAACTCCAAATCCTGATTGCGAGAGTCCAAAGCATTTTGGGTGTTACCCAACAACTCTTCCTTCATCTCAATCTGACGGCCGAATTCGCGAATACGCTTCTCTGCTGACAAAATTTCCAAGCCCGCGATTTCCTTTTCCTTGTTGATGGCGTCGTACTCACGGCTGTTCTTGATGTTATTCAATTGCTCATCATACTTTTCAATCAAACGCTGAAAATCTTTGATGGCATTTTTCTTGTTGCTGATCTCGTGATTCAACTCGCCAATCTCTTCGGTGATGTGCGACACACGGGTTTGCAAACCTGCGATATCATCTTCCAAATCGGCAACTTCCATGGGCAATTCTCCCAATACAGCGCGTAGGTTGTCGAGTCGTGAATCGATCTGCTGCAATTTCCACAGATCCTTGAGTTTTTTGTCGATGGTTACGTCCATGTTATGTTAAATAGTCAATAGGGTTGGTGATAGTTTCCGCAAAAATGGTTGCAAATTTAGGGAATTTAGACGACAATATCGCAGAAAACAAATCAATTGTATATTTCTCGCTTTCATAGTGTCCGATGTCGCACAGCAACAATTTCTCCTCCGCATCAAAAAACTCGTGATACTTTATATCCGATGTAACAAAGGCATCCACACCCGCCCGAATCGCATCGCCAATAAGAAAACTACCAGCGCCACCACAAATCGCCACCCGCTTTACCCTTTCCACAGCGCACTTCGTGTATTTCACGGCATTGCAACCCATCTGTTGTTTCAAATGCGTCAAAAAATCCATTTTCGACACGGCCTCTCCCAGCTCACAAATCACACCCGCACCGTATTCATTGCTTACGTTGGACAACAGCATCCAATCATGGGCAACCTCTTCGTAGGGATGGGCCTCGATCATCGCTTTTGTCACCCGTGCTTTCAGCCATATCGGAACCAACACCTCTACCCTTGTCTCCGTCAACACCTCCCGCTTACCCGCCTTCCCAACTGTGGGATTCGCCAATTCGTTCGGACGAAAACTCCCCTCACCTTGTAGCGCGAAGGCACATTCGTCGTAATTGCCAATATTCCCTGCCCCTGCAGCAAACAAAGCCTCTTTAAGCGCTTCCTCATCGGCCAATGGCACGTACACGCCCAATTTCATCAACGCGCCCTCCATCGGCCTCAAAACACCCTTCACTGTCAATCCCAGTTGCTGGGCGATGCGTTCGTTCACCCCACCCCGCAGCACATTGTCTAAATTGGTGTGACAGGCATAGATCGCGATATCATTTTTGATTGCCTTCACCACGGCGCGCTGCACATAGTTACTTCCTGTAAACCGCTTCAACCCACCAAACACAATGGGATGATGTGCAATGACAATATCACAACCCTTGGCGATGGCTTCATCAATCACCGCCTCGGTGGCATCCAAGCACAACAGCGCTTTGCCCACCAACCGGTTGGGATCGCCCACAATGAGCCCGGAATTATCATAAGACTCCTGCAATCGCGATGGAGCTATTTGCTCAAACGCCGCAACGATTTCATGGATTCGCAACATCATGATTCAAATTTCAAGGAATTCCCCCAACTTTGCACCACTCCGTGAAAAAAGCAGTCCTAAAGCCCGGCAAAGAAGTCAGCCTCCTCAGAAAACACCCTTGGGTATTCTCTGGCGCCATCCAAGAAATTGAAGAAGTATACATCGGTGATTGGGTGCAGGTGTTTGACAACAAAGGAAAATTGTTGGGGACCGGACAGGTGGGCGACGGCAGCATCGCCATCCGCATGGTGGCCTTCGAAGCCATAGAACCCGGCACCGCTTTCTGGCAAACCAAACTGGCGAACTGTCTAACACTGCGCAAGCAGCTGGGATTCGGACTCAAAACCGCCACCACTGCCTACCGCCTGGTGCACGGCGAGGGCGATTACTTACCCGGACTCATCATCGATATTTACAACGATTGCGCAGTCATTCAATCACACAGCTTGGGGATGTACAACAGCATCAACCACATCGCTGAAGCCCTCGAAAACCTCAAAGATCTCAAGCTAAAAACCATTTACAACAAGAGTTTTGCCGCCATGCATGGCACCGTTGACCCCGATGGATTTTTGCTGGGCGATACCCAAGAAACCGTGGCCAAAGAGAACGGTTTGCAGTTTGCCGTGAACTGGGTTACCGGACAAAAAACAGGCTTTTTCTTGGATCAGCGCGATAACCGACACCTCCTTCGAAGCTTTGCCAAAGACAAAACCGTCCTTAACACCTTCTGCTACACTGGTGGATTTTCCTTGGCCGCATTGGCAGGTGGGGCCAAAGAGGTGGTGAGCGCCGACATCAGTCAAACCGCCATAGACTTGGCCAACAACAACGTATCGCTCATGAAATTGCAAGCCGATCAAATCCATGAAGGACAAGTGATGGATGTGATGAAGCACCTGGGCGACGACCAAAAATTGTACGATATCGTGGTGCTCGACCCACCCGCATTTGCCAAAAGTTTGTCGAAAAAACACAAAGCCGTGATGGGTTACAAACGCCTCAACGCCATGGGCCTCAAGCGCGTCTCCCCCGGTGGATTGCTGTTCACCTTCAGCTGCTCACAGGTGGTCGACGATGTTTTGTTTGCCAATACCGTGACTGCCGCCGGTATCGAAGCTGGCAGAAATTGCAGAATCCTTTACCGTTTAGGACAAGGTGCAGACCATCCGGTGAATTTGTATCACCCCGAAGGACATTATCTCAAGGGATTGGTAATCCAGGTTGAATAAATCTGGGCAACTTGAAAGGCGCTATTGTTGCGCAAATCGATAAAACAAATACGCCACTGGCACAAAAAGCAAATTCGGTAACCACACCGAAAGCCAAGGCCATATCACGCCTGAGTTACCAAGCGAGACGAAATACTTGCTAAAAAACAAGAAGAACAGGATCACGAAGATCCCAACCGCCAGTGAGAAACCCAATCCACCGCGGGTTTTTCTGCCAGCAACACTCACTGCAATCAAGACCAAAATAAAGGTACTAAAGGGCGATGCATACCGTCTGTTCATTTCCGTTTCCAACAGTTCAACATTGCTCGATCCACGCATCTTCTCCTTGGCAATCATGCTGCGCAATTCATTTTGGTTCAAACTCTGCACGTCCTCGAGTCGAAAAAAGAAATCTTCAGGATTAAAGGGAATCAATGTATCCAACATCGAATGGTATTGAATATCTTGGTTGCCGTTGGCCAAAAATTTTCGTTGCCAAACCATTTCCAATCGCCATTTTTTCGCTTCGGGCGACCAGCGAATAAACCGACCAAACAAAGAACTTTTTAACTGCTGTCCTTTGTATTCCTCCACAGTTACCCCAACCCCTGAACTATCGTTGTTGTTGAAGTATTCCATGTACAATATCACCCCGGGTTTGATTTGCCTAAAAATGGTTGATTTGGCTTGAGAGTAATAGTCGCGCATGTAGGCATTCTCAAACCGAACACGCGCCTTGTCGGTGATGGGGATCACCCAGGCATTCAACACATAACTGCCCACGGCCAGCAAAGCTGCCGTGGCCATGTAAGGGACCAAAATCCGCTTGAGCGACATCCCACCGGCGAGCATGGAAATGATTTCAGTGCGCGAAGCCAACCGGGAGGTCATGTACAAGACCGAGATAAAAATAAATATCGGCGAAAAGGTATTGAGCAGGCTGGGCACAAAATTGAGGTAGTACACCGAAAATATTTCATTCACCGGCGCCGATTTTGCCAAGAAATCATCGAGCTTTTCCGCCACATCAAACACCATGATGATGACAATGAACAACCCCACCGTTACAAAGAACGTTTCCAAGAATTTCTTAGAAATGTACCAGTCTAACTTTTTCAATTTCATGGGGATGGCGAAGGAGATTGCAATCTACGACAATTTGCGCGACACCGTTTTCAAGATGCTTTGTTTCCAATTGTGGAAATCACCCTGAAGAATTCGTTCGCGGGCCTGTCGCACCAACCACAAATAGAAGCGCAAATTCTGAATGCTCGCGATGATCGGACCCATCATTTCATTCGATTGAAACAAATGACGCACATAGGCCTTGCTGTATTCGGGGGTTAACAGGGTATCCAACGCCGTAAAATCATCGGCCCATTGCTTGTTTTTGATATTGATAATCCCCTCAGTGGTGAACACATTGCCGTTTCTGCCGTTGCGGGTTGGCATCACACAATCAAACATGTCTACACCCAAGGCGATGGCATTCAACAAATTCTCAGGCGTGCCTACACCCATCAAATAGCGTGGCTTATCGATGGGTAAAATGTCGGTCACCAATTCGGTGATGCGGTACATATCCTCATGGGGTTCTCCCACACTCAAGCCGCCGATGGCATATCCTTTGGCGTCGTGCTTCAACACATATTCGGCACTTTGCTTGCGCAAATCATCATATACACTGCCCTGCACGATGGGCATCAAGGCTTGTTCATGGCCATAGATGGGCTCCGTTTCATTGAATCGCGAAAAGCAGCGGTCCAGCCAGCGGTGGGTCATATGCATCGACTTTTGTGCATACTCATATTCACAGGGATACGGCGTACACTCATCAAATGCCATGATGATATCGGCCCCAATCACCCGCTGAATATCCATGACACGTTCGGGACTAAAAAGGTGTTTAGATCCATCGATGTGACTGGCAAATTTCACGCCTTCATCGGTGAGCTTACGCGTTCCAGACAGCGAATACACTTGGTAGCCGCCACTATCGGTCAGTACCGGACGATCCCAATTGCTAAAGCCATGGATGCCACCGGCCTTCTGCAGCACATCCAGTCCCGGGCGCAAATACAGGTGATAGGTATTGCCCAAAATGATATCCGCATTGATATCGTTCTTGTTTAGCAGAAAATTGCGATGCACCCCTTTGACAGTTCCTGCTGTGCCAACAGGCATAAAAATGGGGGTTTGGATTCGTCCGTGTGCGGTATCAATGACACCTGCCCTTGCTTTGGTAAAGGGATCTTTATGTTGTAATACGAAATTCAATTCTGAGCCATCAAAGAGATACTGAACAGACGCGGATAGATGGCCGACAAACTACCAGAGTAGTAACTATTCGGCACTTTTATTAAAGCATTATTCAGTCCGTTAGACATTTTTAATTCAAGCGACAAATCCACAAAATCGAGGCGAAACTCCATGCCCGCACCCACTTCGTAGTAATAGGTATTCGCTTTCAAGGCGATGAGCGGCTTAGATTCTCCAATCACCAAGCCTTCATTGCTTTGGAAATCATGCGACCAACGAACCCCACCCAAAACATACATGCGCGTATTGTTGGGCATATCGGAGCGGTACTTGAGCGTCACCGGCACATCGAATGAAATGGTTTCAATTTTGATATTGGGACCCGGGGTATTCTGCCAGGTATATTGAATGTTGCGCTGATGCAATTGCAACATGGACAGTGTCTTCACTTCCCAATACTTCCCAAATCGATAGGCGACGGAACCACCAAATCCTCCACCTGCCTGTCCTTGAGGACGTATGCTGGCAATAGAATCGGTGCGTTGCCAAAAAACGGGATCGAGCTCCATTTTCATTTTGGCCGATGTTCCTGCGAAAGCGATTCCCCAGAAAAAATGCTTGCGGTAATCCCGATTGTAATCGCGGGGTTGGGCAATTGACTTGCCAACCACCACAGACAACAATATGAATAGAATTACTTTACGCATGTGTACATTGTACAGATTCCGAAGGTAAGGGGTTTAAAAGTAACGCTGGAAAAGCCCACAGATTTTGCTTTGGATGCAAATTCATCCCCTTCTGGGAATGCAGCCACACTCTGGGGCAAATAGGTATAGGCATTGGTACTGCGTGAAAGCATCTTTCCCAAGAGCGGAAGGATGTTTTTAAAGTAAAACCAATACAATCGGGAGAAGATTGGGTTGGTGGGTTTGCTAAACTCCAAGACCACCATCGGACCGCCGGGTTTCAACACGCGTTGCATTTCTGCCAAACCGGCCAATAGGTTCTCAAAGTTACGCACACCAAAACTCACGGTTACGGCATCAAATTCAGCATCTTGGAAAGGCAATTTCTCCGAATCGGCTTGTTGTAAAACGATGCGATTGGTGAGTTGTTTTTGGTTGAGTTTTATTTGCCCAAAATCCAACATCCCTTGGCTAATGTCCACACCCACAACACTTGCTTGGGGTATTTTGATGAGCTCAATGGCCAGATCAGCTGTACCCGTTGCCACATCGAGAATGCGTTTTGCGCCAAAGGAATTGACGTTTTTACGCACCTTGGTACGCCAGGAATAATCTACACCGAGCGACAAAAAATGATTTAAAAAATCATATCGGGGAGAAATGTTATCGAACATTTCCTCGACTTGTTGTTTTTTTGAAGCCTCGGAGGCAGGATTGGGTTTAACTTGCGTGGCCACGATAAAAATACAAATATACGCAATTGCCGTCACTCCCTTGAATCCTCAGTCCAAGTCTTTCACCGAAAACACAAGAAAATCGCATGGAAATCAATACCGCAGAATACATTGGTAGTTGGCAGAAAAACGCCGACATGCCCCATACCGAGAAACCCGAATTTGCCTTCATCGGTCGAAGCAACGTGGGTAAAAGTAGCTTGATCAACATGCTCACCCAACGCAATGGCCTTGCCAAGACCAGTTCAACGCCTGGGAAAACCCAATCCATCAATTTGTTTTTACTCAACAAACAGATTCAATTCGTGGATTTGCCAGGTTATGGGTACGCGAAACTCTCCAAAGACAAACGGGAGATTTTTGGCAAAATGATCAAGCATTATTTGCACGAAAGGGTGAATTTATACTGTTTGTTCGTATTGGTTGACTTGCGCATTAAGCCACAGCAGATCGACATGGATTTCATCAACGAGTGTGGTGAGCACGACATTCCGATGGCTTTGATCGGAACCAAAGCTGATAAGTTAAAACCAGCAGAATTGGAGGCCAACAAAGCAGCCATTGACGCCAAACTGTTGGAGGTATGGAACGAATTGCCTCCCTTTTTCATCAGCAGCTCCGAAAGCAAACTCGGTCGCGACGAAATTTGGAACTTCATCAAAGGTTCCTTGCCTAATTAGTGCAGGGGTCGTTTTTTGATCATACCGCCCTTGGTATCTTTCAGGGCATGTTGAACTACAAAGGCATCTGGATCGACCTGCTCAACTTCAAACAACAACTTTGTGACTTCCAAACGGGTAACCACAAAAAATAGCATCCGTCCTTCGTCTCCTAACTCACCTCGTTTCCCAAACCCTTTGTCTGTTTTCAAAACAGTCACACCTCTACCTAGTTTGGAAATGATTTGATATTTAATTTCTTCAGATTTGTCTGAAACCACCATAACACCCAAGTATTCTTCTACACCATGAATCACAAAATCGATGGTTTTAGAAGCAGACAAATAGGTGAGCATTGAATACATCGCTGTTTCAATTCCGATGAGGCTGGCCGCCAATAAGAACAAAGCGGCATTGAACAGGGCAATAAAATCACCCACAGACAAACTCGTTCTTCTACTTACGGCAATCGCCAATACCTCTGTTCCATCGATTACCGCACCACCTCTAATGGTAAGCCCAATTCCGGCGCCCAAGAAAAAACCACCGAAAATAGATATCAGTAATTTATCATTGGTAATGTGAGGCAAACTAAGGAAATGAACAACTACGGCCAAGGCCATGATGGCTAAAACACTTTTCACAGCAAAATCCCTCGAAATTTGATTTGCACCGATAATCACAAAAGGAAGATTCACCAAAACAACCAATACAGATAGTTCAACATCTGTGAGCAATTCTAGCAAGAGAGAAATGCCCATCGCACCCCCGTCTAAAAAGTCATTGGGTAGAATAAACCCTTTCAAACCCACTGAAGCCATCGCCACGCCGAGACAAATAAACAACAGATCAATACCCCGCCATTTCAACAGCGCCTTGTCTTTGCCTTCACCCGATTTTACCATAATCAAATGTACTCTTGTCCTAATAAAAAAGCCTTTTAACGCCTTAGGATTTTTTCCATCTTCCGCCCTTTTGCCAATTCGTCGACCAATTTATCCAAGTATCGAACATTCCGTGTCAACGGATTTTCAATCTCCTCAATCCTGTAACCACAGATGAGGCCTGTAATGAGGTGGGCATTCGGATTTAATTGGGCTTGGGCAAAAAACGATTCAAACGTCTCCTTTCCGTTGATGAGTTTTGATATCATATCATCGTTAAAGCCAGTCAACCATTCAATCACCTGATGCAATTCTTCTTTGCTTCTACCTTTTCGCTCCAACTTCGCCAAATAAAGTGGATAGACCGAAGCGAAGGTCATCTTCGCGATTTTTTCGTTGTGCTCTGGGGTGGGTTGCATG
>JACCDW011498136.1_pt1 | contig 26405 bp, 25 predicted proteins | sample 7449781 | NCBI WGS metagenome assembly JACCDW01 (sample SAMN15323449, study PRJNA562643) | freshwater metagenome | isolation source: river surface water | place: USA:Blue River Watershed | collected 2017-08-18
AGGTACAGGGCGCTGGAACGACAGAGGTATTCCTCCTGGGCGCGGGACCCGCTGAGGAAGCCGCCACCGGGATGGGTGGCGGAAGCGAAGTTAAGCGAGACGACGTTATGTCCCTTCGCCTGATGCCGGCGATGGGCGGAGAGCGTGGTCTCGTTCGTGACCTCATATGACGTCTTGTGCGGCCCCTTGGCCGGGCTGGGGTGGGGGTGGTCGGCGGTATAATGGACCGTCGCCTGAACGGACGCTTTCACCCCGGCCGAAATGTCTACCATGCCCGAGGGCCCCTCGTACCTGCCCTGTTTTGAGATCGCGACCGCCTCTTCGCCGAGACGTACGGCAAGATCACGGTCGATACGTGGGTCGAACAGGCTCATGGTATGAGAGGGTTATCTCTCGGCCCCGATCCATTGGCCAGCGATTACTGATTGAAGATTCTATAACTTAAACAAACCTCCGGGTGGAAGAGAACTCAGGTCCATATCTTCGTGCGCCCGATCCCCATGTTTCGAGTCTTCGCCATCCTGGTCGGCCTAGTGCTTCTTTAGCAGTTCTTGGGGTGGTTTTTTACGGCGGCCCTGCCTTTTTGTATCAGATTACTAGGCGACTGCCTCTCGATCGCCCATGATATGCTGTCGGATGCCATCTCGTATTTCTCCGATGCTTGGCGTGGCTTACGTAGCCACTTTGTCCGGAGTTCTCCCGAAAGGCCCGATGCCACGCGGCCGGAGCCTAAGTCTTTGCTGGAGTCATCGGATAATCCTGACATGAATCTTCCGTCGAAACCTAACCCAACCCCAGCTATGTGGCCTTTCGGATCAATCAACAATTCTTCCAGTTCTCGCTCCTCGCCTTCCCCTAGGCAGGTTTCATCTTTGACGCCTACCGAGTTGGATAAGATTAAGGGTGAATTGTATAAGGCGCAAAACCTGGTCAAGACGCTCGAGGCAACGATCAGGAATCTCACTCTTAAAAATGCGGCGCTTGAGTCAGCGGTTCGCGAAAAAGAAGAACTTGGACGTTCGTTGCAGGACAACGTCGGTCAGGTTTCCCGTGCTATGGCAACGCTGGAAGCTGAACACCAAAGCCTTATCAAACGTCACGAGTCCGTTTCCGCTGAGCTCGAGGCCATCAAGCCTTTCGCCGCGATCAAGACAGACCAGCGACGCATTATCTACACTGTCACTCCCGAGCTGCATAAGAAGTGGCAGTCCATCATGCGTGACACCACCCGACTGCAGGTCCTCGAACTGCTCGGTCAGCCCACCGAAATCCTGGCGGTTTCCAACGGCGGAGCTTCGCCGATCCAGCTTGTTCGCAAAGGCGTGCCGGCCCCGCGTCCGGAGCTGATGCAGCACGTCACCAACCTGGTGGTGGGCGATGGCCTTCTGAAGGATTGGGTCCGCGGCGTCGGCCGTACCGCCTGGGTCTATGCCGAAGATACGCTTGCTCCCGGCGTCATCTTTTTCGCTTCGGAATCAGACGGCGGCCAGGTATTCCGCATCTTCCCGCCCGAGTGCTGATGGCTGAATGGGTTTAACGTCATGCTCTTCAATCAGGTCAACGGAGATCTCTTCACCGCGGCGGGGGTGTTCATCAAGAACGTTCACTGTCCGAAAGGTAGCGTCGCCTTCGGACTCCTGGGTGTCGATAGGCAAGGCCGTCTGAGCTGTCGTGGTTGCTCCCGGCAGATCCATGATGTCCGTCATAAGACCGAGGCCGAAGTCGTCGCCTTGGTCCAAGCCGAGCCTAAGGCCTGTCTGTTGCTGGACAGGCGCGACCTCGATCTTATCTGAAATATGGGAATACCTTACCGAGCTTATGATGCGGATGGTCTCGTCGAGATGGCATCCTGGACTTCTGGCATGCCTCGTGAGGTGGCCACATCTTCCGGCGAGGTGCTTGTCGGACCTGATGCCTTGGCGTATCGGGTTTCCCGATTGGCGCCAAGCATGCCTGCCGACCAGGTGGCGCAGTTCCGGGCGGGTTTCGCGCAACTTTGGAAGAGGGTGGGGCCGATATCGCTCGGCTCCGGCACTTTTGTCGAGTATTCCGACCTGATGACGCCGGCGTTTGCGATCACCTGCGATTGGACATTCAAGATTGCTACGCAGGTTCGCCCGACCGCCGCCGACTCGGTTGATCGTATCAAACCGCGTGATGTGGTTGCTTATCCCGAGGCTTATGCCCGCATGAAGGAGGAGCCTTACCGTTTCGGTGCGCCCAGAATACGTGACTTTGGTGAAGGCGAAGAGCCTCGGCTCGTCCTCACGCACCGTCAGCTTGCCTTGCATGTCGAATTCGAAGCTGTCGTAGCCGCCGTCTTCGCCGCAAGCATGTTGCCGAGAAATACGATCGACTTGCAGCATATTCCGGTGGCTGGCACGCGTCCTTTTCTCTCCACCTTGTTGGCAGTGCTGTCCGCCCGATGCCCCGAGAACATGGAGGATGAGACCTTCAGCCAGTTTGTCAGTTGGTTGGTCGCGACGCGTGAACCCATGTGCGATGAGGATGGGAATTACCTAGTCGGCTGAGGCCTATGAAGGATGATTGTCTCCAGCGGTTTTTTGGCCCTCATGCTCTCCCGCCCTACCTCTGACTCATGAAGGATTATAATCTACACTACTACTATCTGAAGCTCCCGCTCGACGCCACGACCGAGGAGGTCGAGCAGGCCTATCAGGACGAGGTGAAGGCCTGCGCTCGCTTCGCCCCGCATCACATGCAGGAACGCATGGTCATCCTGCGTTCGGCGCGGGAGACCTTGGCGATCCCTGCCAACCGCAAGCTTTATCATGAGGAGAAGAGGGAGGAGTGCTACCTTTCGACCTCCACCCGGAAGATTCTCAAGGCGACCGGCTTCTGGCCGGTGAGCTACGTCCCTCGCCGCCCGGGGCCGATGCCCGATTCCTTCGAGGGCTCTCGCTCTTCAAGTCGCTTCGCAATATCGGCCGCTGATTTCCGGTCCGTGGGATCCGGGCGATCGCAAAGAGGCGGCGATACGGGAGTCGGCCTTCCTGAGAAGGTTTCCTTTGTGACTTGTGATTGGTGATAGGTATATCTATCTGACTTATAAACCCTGCTTTCCTTCGATGGCCCCGCCCCGATTTGAACGCCCCGTCTACTTCCTGCGCAGCCGTTCCGGAGAGGTGCTAGGGCCTTTCAGCTTGGCGGAGATCGATGCCCAGCTCACCGCTGACAAACTCACCAATGACGGCGAGATGCGCAGACAGGGCTGGGAGGTCCTGGAAAAGGAGGAGCTCTGGGGTAAGGTTAAGGATTTCCGCACCAAGGGTCACGGAGGTCCGACGGGTCGCGCTGAGGTCTACGAACTCAAGGCGAAGGCGATGAGGGTTTGGATCGTCGGAATCGCCTTTTTCGTCATTACTTTAGCGGCGTTCATCGGCTTGTTCTTCCTTCCTTACGACGAGGCCGGCACTAAGATGAAACAAGCTCAGGACCTGCAGCAGAAGGCCAAGGATGACATCACTAATTTTCGTAGCAGGGTCGACGCCGAGTTAGCGATGTCCAAGAAGCAATGGACCGATGAATTCGACGGTAGCCTCAAGAAATGGCAGGGTGACCTGTCCAGGGTGTCATCTGACTTGAGTAAGGCGACGGCCAGGCTGCGCGACACGGAGGGGAAACTTGACCTTGCGACGACCAAGATATCCGGATTGGAAGGCAAACTCAAGGCCGCCCTGGCCGACGGTGCCGAGGCCAAGCGGGCGAAGGATGTGGCTGTTTCTGAACTGTCACGAACCGAGCAGGAGTATCGGAAGAAGTTCGAGGCCATGGATGCCGCCTTCGAGTCACGGATGAGCAGGGCTGAGTCGAACCTTAAGCAGGAATTCGCAGCGCTTGTGGAGCGCCAGAAGTCCGCCAGCAAGGGGGATCTGCTGCAGGCCCTCACCAACCCACGAATGGCCAGAGTGCTGCCCTCGACCAACCAAGGGCAGGGCAGGTTGGTCCTGCTGGTCGCGCAGCGTTCGCCCGAAGGCGCCCGTCTTGAGCTTTTCGACGGCTCCAAGTCTCTCAGGGTCACGGTGCCGCCTCAGGTGCTCGGCCCGCCGCTGATGGTCGTGGATGTCGATCCCGGTCAGTCGGACTCGGCGTCCAGCCTCGGCTTTCTCGGACTTGAGGTATTGATGCAGCCCGCGCGCTGACCGATCTCTTTTCCGCCATTATAGTGGTTTCTTCTGTCTGGTTTAGCGGGTTGACAGGCCGGTTTTGCTGGGCGATTTTACCGGTGATAACCCCTTAGATTCCGCTTCGAATGAAACCCCTCATCGACTGGTATTGGACGCATGGTCAGCAACGTAAGGGGGATCAGAAGCTCTCTCGCGGCTTATGGCTCGACTCCGTCTACGGCATCGCCCGACGCCGCGACAATCTTAGCCAACTGGACGCGGCCAGCGGCAAGAAGCACGCCCTTGGCATCTGGGGGCCTTCGCAGACCGGGAAGTCCACGATGCTCGCAAGATTTCTCGATCGCGGACGTAGTCCGGCAAGCCCCTCCAGTCCCTGTCTGACCTGGGAGCCCTCCCATCAGGTCTCTTTCCTCGGTTACGAAGGCAAGCCCCAGGAGGTCACCGTCCTCAATCCCTACAACAACGGTGGCGACGGCACCGGCTGCGTCACCCGTTACGTCTCGGCCCTGTCGGTGCCGCATCCCGGACACCCGGTGCGCATCCGTTTCAATTCCGTCTCCCACCTCATGCATGCCCTGGCGTGCGGCTACCTGTCGGAGTGCAAGAGCGCTTCCTCTGACATCGTGGTATGGAACCTTGACATGATCCAGGACGCGTTCCTGGGCGAGCGTCTGGGAGCCGGCGCGGTCGTCGATCGGGAGGCCTACGAGCTCATGCGCGAACTGATGGGTATCGTGGAGCTCTTCATCTCTTCGGAGAACGTGCGCTACTACAATCTGCGTAATGATTGGTCCGGTATCCGTACCAGTTTCCTGGAATCTTCCCCCGCGCTTGTTTCGGTCGAAAAAGTTATCCAGGTGGCTCGTCGTCTGCTTTGGGATGATGCGCCTGCCATCTCGGATTGTTTTGACGGCCTACGAAAGAAGTCCGCCAGGATGCGCTGGGGCAGTGGTGGCGTGTATTGCTCATACCAGGTGGCTGCGCTGCTGATAGACATCGAAACCTACCGCCGCTCGCTTGCTGTCGCCGGCAACGAGGACGATGCGCGTATCCGTGAGGCGGTCTCCCGGATCGGCATGCGCAACGTAGGTGCCGACACGCTCATCGAATGCGGCACGGCCTCGGGCGAAGTCTCCGGGCGCGAGTTCGGCGCCTTCCAGGCCTTGGTCCGCGAACTGATCATTCCCGTCAAGTCTCCCGCCGGCGAGAAGGATCCGTTTTTCCGCCTCATCGAGACGTGCGACCTGATCGATTTCCCCGGCGTGGCTCGGCAGGATGGCAACGCGACCAGCGCTTCTTTGTTGGACGCCGGCTCGCCGTCCGCCGACGACACGGTCTGGCTGACGCGCGTCTTCAAGCGAGGCAAGACGGCCTCGATGGTGCTTGGTTACGCCCAGGAGGTCGCCATCGACGCCTTCGCCATCATGGTCAAGGCCAAGGAGTTTCCTTCCAAGCCTCAGCAGATCACCACCGGCATCGTGCATTGGTGGAACTGCATCGACCCCATGTTCAATCCGCTGGCTTCGACCGCGACTTCCCGTCCGCCCCTGCCGTTGTCGATCTGCCTGACCTTTTTCGCCAGGGTCATCAACGACAAGATCGAGATCAAGAGCGGAACGGGCCTGGATTCGGTCTTCGTGGAGATGCTGGACAAGCTTTCCCCGCTGACCATCCCCGGCAACGCGACGTTGTTTTCGACGACCTACAAGGACTTCGCCTCGACGGGGGGATTCCAAGGTTCCGCCAAGGCCGTCGCCGACGCGGCCGGCTTCATCCGCAAGGATCCTTCGTTCCAGCGTTCGTTCATTTCCGAAGAATCAAGGCAGTCCTTCGAAAGCATGCTCTCCGACGCCGATGGCGGCGTGGGATACTTCCTCGAGCAGCAGCTCGCGGCGATCAACGGATCCAAGCGTCGGGCCAAGCTTTCCGAAATCGACGCCGCCGACCGCAAGCAGCTCGTGGAGCTGTTGGAGGAGGCCCTGCCTTCCGGCGATGATATCGGCGCCCGCGAACGTCGCGTGCTCAAGCGAGTGCTGGACGCCGTCCGCCGTAATCTGCGCGACTGGGCCGTGCGCGTCCCCCGTGAGCGAAGCATGTTCCCCGTCGAGGACGCCACTTCGCTCTATGGATTCTGGATCCGCCAGCTCACTTTCGTCAAGGAGGAGGACCTCGCCAAGGTCCCGCTTAATTACGCCAAGCAGACGCTCCAGCAGCGCCGCGACTACGTGGACAGCATCTGGGAGTCCTGGAAGACGTCGGTGCTCAAGCGCATGGTGACCATCCATGGCTTCGACTGGTCTGTCCTCGGCTTGGACGGGGAGGCCGACGCGCACGTCTTCCTGCGACTGCTTTCCGAGCAACGTCCGTCGGCGGATCTCGTCCGCTGGCTGGAGAAGGAACTCGGCTTCATTTCTTCGGAAACCGAGGCCAAGGCCCTGCGCCGTGAGCTGGCCGTTGCCATGGGGAACATCATGCGCAAGGGCTGCATGCTTGTTCCGGCTGTCGAGGGGCATGACCCGGTGCAGCTCCTGCACCGCCAGGTTCGCTGGGAGGATGGCGATCCCGATGAACGCTCCCCCCATAACATCGCTTTGATCGACGGTTTCCTGACCGTCGTGGAGGCCATCAAACCTGCCGAGTCCAAGCGGCAGCCTCAACCCGGCGACGAGGAACTTCGCGGTCTCCGTCCCCAACTTTCCTGAATCCATGCGCAAGTTCACTCCTAGGAACTTCAACGACGCCGACGTCAGCCGTGAGGAACTGCTCCTCACTCCTGATTCAGGCTTTCAGATGTTCTTCTTTCCGCTGAGGACAAGCGATTCGCCGCAGCTTTCAAGCGTGCCAGACGAACTGATGCACATCGTCGAACATAACCGTAAGGTGGTCGAGTGGGACGCCGACCCTGCCCGTGGATGGCCCGGCAACCTTGAACTCCAGAAGCTCGCCGATGACATCAAGAAAAACGGCTGGAATCCCTGCGAGAAGTCCTACGCCCGCGGCAAGGTCGGCAGTTGTGCTCATGGCAATACCATCATGTACGGCATCTGGCTGGCGGTGGAGACCAACGTAGGCGATGCCTACCGCGGTTGGGGGTATGAACCTCCGGCGAGCCCGACCCCGGCCGAGAGGAACTATTTTGAAGAGAACCGCACACCTTCTTCGCCTTACTACGCTCATGCCGTCGGCAGCCTTGAACGGCAGGATCAGATCGGCATCGAGGTCGGTAAGATCGTTATCACCCAGCTCATCACTTGGAAGCCGTTGCATCAGGTCGACGCCGAGCTGGATCTCGTCATCGATTTCGGCAACTCGCGTACGTGCGCCCTCGTGCTCGAGCATGTCGCGCCCAATTCCATCGGCGGCGGGACTGCCAACTTCTCCCAGATCTGCCGGCCCGTGCCGCTCGCCCATTCCTTCTACCATGCCCCTTTGCTGACGGAGGAGGGTGTCCCTCATTCCGCCGGAATCAAGCATCAGTCTCCTGACTCGGCTTCCATCGTCAGCTCGCGTTTCACCTTGAAACGGCCGGAGTTCCGAAATTTCGATCCCGACTCAGATAACGCTTCGCAGAATCCGAAGGCCATGATGTGCCGGATTCCTGAGTTCAAGACGCGTACCGAAGGCATGCTCTTCTGGAAGACCCAGAATGACGAGCTCGACACGGTCGAGGAGCGTGTTCCGCATATGTTCGTCAAGAACTCCCCCGTCTGCCTCGGGGCCGACATGGAGGAGATGGTCGGCGGCGTCACGGATATCGGCAAGGAGTTCCGCCGCCTACATCGCGACGGCGTCCTCGTCCAGCAGAGTTCCGCCAAGCGCTTCTTCTGGGATTCGGCTCCGTCCCATAAGGAGTGGTCGGTCGTCCCGAACTATGGCGACGAAAACTTCGGCAAGCCCGGGCGATTCGAAGGGCTCTCTGGTCTGATGCTCCGCTTCCTGGAACTTCCGGGCTCACATGCGACCCGCCCCGCCATCGCTCCGGCCAATCCGAACTACCCCCGTCGCGACACGTTGACGTGGACCATCCTCTCCATCCTCGAGACGACGCATCGCAGCATCAACAGCGAGTCTTGGGTGAGGCAGGCCGGCGTCTTCCAGCGTCGTCGAATCCGCAACGTCATCGGGACCTATCCTTCAGGATGGACCAAGACCGAGATCGCCGAATACCAGGCCAAGTGGCAGCAGGCCGTCGACATCTACATGACGACCCACGTGCAGCCTGGCGACAAGCCGGTGGGCTTGGTCATGAAGCTGGACGAGTCGGTGGCCAGCCAGATCCCGGTCCTCTACTCATGCATGACCCGGATGGCGACCAACAAGGTCGGCGAGAACTGGATCGCCGTGAATGGCGTCTCGGGCGGCAAACATGCGCATCCCGTCCTTCGTATCATGAATATCGACATCGGGGGCGGCACTTCCGACGTTTCCATCGTCGAGTATACGGACAAGGCCCCGGGGATGTTCGTCGACCTGCATGCGACGGTGTTGTTCAAGGATTCGTCGACCATCGCCGCGGGCGACGTGCTCCTGAAGAAGGTGGTGGAACAGATCGTGATTAGTGAATTGGTCAAGACCGCGGCCGATCCGGATGTCATGCGCTCCGAATTCCGGCGTTATTTCACCAAGACCGCCAACGTCGCCGAGAAGGCCAAGCGCGTCTCCTTGATGATCTCGGTGTTGATCCCGATGGCGACCTTGCTCTTGCGTCAACGCAGCGATGAAAAGCCCCTGGATTGCAATCCTTACCTGGCCGGCGTCCAGCCCGAGGTGTGGAATGAATTCAAGGCCCAGTTCGGCTTGGAGCTGAAACATAACTCCCCCATCACGGTCAAAGCCAAGGATTTCGACGCCCTGGTGGTGGAGGTTTTCGGAGTCTATCTGCGTTCGCTGGCCAAGCATGCCAGCGCCTTTGACGTGCATATGCTCTTCGTCTGCGGCAAACCTTCCGAGCAGCCGATCATCAGGGAGATGATCGAGCGTCTCATACCCGTGCCGATCGAGCGCATCCAGTTCGCCCGAGGTTTCAAGGCCGGCAATTGGTATCCTTTCAGCGATGACGGGGATTCCGCCATCCGCGACGCCAAGACGGTCACCTGCGTCGGCGCCGCCCTGGAGCGGGCCATGTCCGAGAGCATGGTCTTGAACTGGAAGCTCACCAACGTGCCCCGCGCCAGCGTGCGCAACATGTGGGGCGTCATGCCCATCAGGGGGGCCGAATTCGACTGCACCATCCTGGGCGCCGAGCAGGATGAATCCGCGGAGGTCGTCATGAATGTCACCAACCGCATCGGACGTAAGATGTTTGACGGAGTTTCCTGCGAGCCTGAGCCGGTCTACCGTCTCATGTGGGTCCATGGCGGGAAGGATCAGACCACGGTGCGCGTCGTCTTCGACCGCGTACCGCAGGAGGTCGGAGGGGCCGATTCCATCGCCATCCGCAGCGTCACCGACATGCAGACAGGCGATGACCTCACCGGCCAGGTATTCCTGAGCCTCTATCCGTTGCTCCACGAGCAGGAACCTTGGCAGGACACCGGCGAACTGGACCTTTCCTAATCACAAAATACATGAGCTGGAGCGACCATATACCCTTTTTGGGGAAGTCTGATGATAAAAAAACAGAACCTGGCAAGTCAGCTAGTGGTTCTAATGTTAATCATGGTCAGTTGCAGGCCAACCAATCACGGACTGGCGGAACAAACGTAGGGCAGGCTTCGTCGAGTCCGGCTCATGGTCTTGGGTCTACGGGTGCCAGCGTTGCGGCTCAGTCAGGTCCTTCTCAGGCGCAAGTCACTCAGCAGCCAAGCATAGCCTTTGACGCCAGGAATATTGAAGCGATCAAAGGAAGTTTCGACCGTCTCGTCACGGCGTTCGACGAACTTAAAGATCTCAATAAGCAGCACCGAAGCCTGCAGGCGGAGAACCTGTCGCTGTTTTCCGGAATGAAGGACAAGAAGATCGCTGATCTGGAGAAATCACTTGCCGTGTCCGAGGGGCTTGCCGCAAGGCGTGCGGAGGAGGTCTCCAGCAATCAGAAAAAGCTCGATGACAGTACTATCGAACTCAATGCGTTGCACGATAAAGTTCACACTCTTTCCCGTGATCTAACCAAGGCTCAGAACCAGCTATCCGACGCAAGGGCTTCTTTGGCATTGGAACAGTCGAATAACAGCGCCCTCGGGTTAGCCCATGCATCCCTCCAAGATCTCGAGAAGAAGCTTCAGGCTAAGCAGGTTGATCTTAATGCGACGATTGTGGATCTTAACTCCCAGATTCAAGTGAAGCAGCAAGCCAACGATGAACTTCGCAAGGAGATGGATGATCTTCGTGGCGCGATGTCCCGTCGTCTCGCTCAATTCGTGCCGAAGGGCATCCTCGAATCTAAGATTGGCGCCCAGGTCGTAGCTTTCGACGATGACGCCGCCATGGGTGAGGCGTCAGCTCTTCGCGTCATCGCGGGTCTTTCTCAGCTCAGGGCGGCCTTCGTCCCTGGTGCGGGTGCGGAGGATAAGTTGGTTGCCGTCAAGACGATCGGCTCGGCTCTTTACGCGGCCTGGTCTTCCAAGGGCATGGACCCCGTTTCCATCCACCAATCATTTGTCCAATGGCAGGATTTCTTGAACGCCATCCCGGATGCCGGTTATAAGCTGGTGCTTCCTGATTTGGGACAGAATCCGTCGGCCAATGTCATCGCACCAGCCGGTGTGACCAAGGTGTCTGAGGTACAGCTCTGGATCATCAAGGGGGATTCCGGCGCGATCTACGCACGAGGTGTGATCCGCTGATCTATGTCTCTTGCGCCTTTAATCCAGCTCTCGCCAGTTCCCGGCCTGGTCTTCGATCGTTCGCAGGGCCATCAGTTCAAGGCGCTGACCAGTTCCTGGGGGGGGGTTTATTGGAAGCCCGAACTCATGGGCTTGATCAGGCGATGTCAGGAACTCGCCTATTTTCTGCCAAGCGCTGAGTTCAGTGATTCAGGGGGTAGGGTGGTCTTCACTCGCTACAGTGGCAATGACGAGCTTCTGACCAAGACCATCGGATTGGATCAACCAGGCGTGAAGATGCCAGAATCTGCCTACGCGAAGCTTCAGGAGGCTTTGGCGAAGTTCAAGGCGATGGCTACTGATGATACCCTCTCTCCTGACGAAGCGCGTTTCATCGCAGAATTCAAACTGCCTGACCGTCACCGGTTTCCCGGGGCCTATCGTATCTTTAAGACCAACTGGTACTCGGCCGACCGTCTTTTTGTCCTGTGGGGGTTGGAGCCATCCGCCAACGAAGGGATGCCGGTCATCAAGATTCTGGCCGCCCCTGCTGGGAGTCCCCTTCCGGATCAGACGTCCGCTGGTCCCTTGGGTGGGGGAGGCATTGCAGGAGCTTCGGGACTTGGCGCTTCGTCCTCGCGTGGAGGTAATTCCGTTGGTGGGTCGGCGGGTGGCTTGGCCGGCTATGGTCGAGGTTCTCCGGTGCAAGGCGAAGGAGCGCCAGTGGGTGAAGACGATTGGCGTAGCTGGCGTGGATGCCTTTGGCTCGTCGTTCCTTTCCTGCTACTTCTTTTGCTCCTTTTGCTTATCACGCAGTGCGCACCAGTCTCTTGCTCGGATAGTTCCCAAGAGAGGTATGATCTCTTCGCCGATAAACCGAAGGCTCGTGATCCTCAGCCTTTAGTCCCTGTGCCTGGGCCTGCTCCGTCGCCCGGTCCTGGCCTTAGCCCTACTCCCGCCCCCGCGCCAGCTCCTGCACCCGCGCCAGCGCCCGCTCCTGGTCCTGGCCCTGCGCCGATGCCCGGCCCTGGGCCTTCGCCCAGTCCTGGCCTTAGCCCTACGCCTGCCCCCGCGCCAGCTCCTGCCCCCGCGCCAGCGCCCGCTCCTGGTCCTGGCCCTGCGCCGATGTCCGGCCCTGGGCCTTCGCCCAGTCCTGGCCTTAGCCCTACGCCCGCCCCCGCGCCAGCACCCGCCCTCGCGCCAGCACCTGCTCCCAGCCCTGCTCCGGGTCCGTTACCGCCTCCAGGCCCAAAACCAGATGTCACCCCTCCGGCTTGGTGGCTTGCTGAGCCTATTCCTGAAGAGAACAAAATGCGGAGCGGACGAGTAGTCCCCTTGCCAAAGCGCCAACCAAAGTCGCCTGGTAGATTCGAGGTCTATATCCATGAGCCTACGGAATTCATCCAGACTCCTCCATCCGCCGGCGTGCACCTTGGGCTCAGGCATCATGGCGAAGGTCGGATCAAAAATGTCGTGTGGACTCTCGCTGATGGGGTCCAGAAACAGGGGGATTTTCTTGATGAACTGGTGTCGTTTGACCGGGATCTTGCGGCCATCACCGAGATCGATGTCGCTTACACTTACGTGGACTCCAACGGAACGGAGAGCACGGATGGTTTCAGCTTCCGTTATGTCCTGCAGGGAAGAGTGACGTTCAGCGAGAAGCTGGGTGCTCCTGAAGACAAGCGTACGCCCGCTGAAAAGCAAAAAGAGCGTAATGCTGCGGACGCAGCCAACGCCGCGACCAAGGGAAGCTGATTTCCATGAATCATCGTACTTCTCCTAATTATCAGGTACGCAACACTCGTAATGAGGTTTCCCCGCCGGTTTCCCTGGATGAGCTCAAGAAATGGGTTCGTGAGGGCCGGATTGGGGAGGAAGATCGTATCACCCAAGTGGGCACTGGCGTCTGGGGGAAGAAGCAGGATTTTCCGGAACTTGGTTACAACGCTGCCGCCGCCCGCACCGAGATCGATTCCGAACTTTCGAAGACCAAGCGTGTCCGCGTAGCCTTATGGCTCTCTTTCGTGGTGCCTGCGGCTATCGCCTTCGTCCTGTTCGCGATGCCTAGCTACGATGCGAGCGAAGAGATTCGCCTTGAGCGTCAGGCCGCCAGCCAGGCGCGAATCGAGGCCATCAAGGCCGCCGAAAAGATGAATTCAGCTCAGGCTGAGGCCAAGATCGCAAAGCGTCGTCAGGACGATGCCGAGCGTCTTCTCAAGGAACTTCAGGAGGCTAATGAAAGGCTCAAATCCGATATCCGTAACGCCACGATGATCGCTGAGACCATCAAGGGCGGCACCGAGGAGCAGTCCAAACTCCTGTCTTCACTCGAATCACAAGTTCGTCGCGCCGAAGCCGGCGCCTCGAAGGGACGAATCGACAATCTAGAGCTCAGGCAGAAGCTTGCCCGTCTTGAAGAAAATGAGGCTGCCTTGAACAAGGAGGTCGCGGAACTCAAGACGCAGCTGGACGTCGAACTGAAGAAATCGATCGTCCAGAAAATCTTCGAATCCAAATAGCCTGCACTTGGTGAGGGAAAGTTCACCTCGTGCTGATGTTCGCCGTCCTATCAGGTGTCCGTAGCAATCGCCCGGCGGGCTTGCCGGACCCGTCGAAGGTCGTCAAGAGGCTCCAAGTTATGCCGAGGGCTGCTCAAGTTCGGCTTCGCTGCTCATAGAGCATATCTCTTGCGCCGAATCAGAGGCTTATGCGAAGGCACGCGGCCTTCTTTCTGCATCCTGATCCTTTGGTCATCACGGGCCGTCCAGGTCCGTCCGGCATGCCAGGGACTTGCAACCTTGCCTGAGGCTGAGGCCTGTCCTATGAGCATACCCATGCGTCATCTATTACCGCTGCTCCTGGTGGCAGGACTTTTCGCCGCCGAGCCTAAGCCTGGCGACACGCGTGAGGAGGTCGGCCGGATGCTTGGCGAGCCCTCGAGCGTCAATCCGCTCCCCAAGGGCGGGGCCATCTATTCCTACCCCCGCGGAGATGTTTATTTCGACGACAAGAAGGTCGTCAAGGTGGACATGGTCTCAGAAGAGGTGTTCGCCCGGCAGTCCGCCTCCCGGGCCGAGTCGAAGCGCCGGCAGGAGTCCGTCTCCGAATCGAATGCGTTGTTCGTGGCCAGGCTGAAGTCAGTCAGGTTCCTTAACGCCGACATGCTGTCTTCCCGGCAGGATCTCGTCGCATGGAAGAGCTCGTTCTTCGGTGAGAGCAAGCGGAAGACCATCGCTCATGCCGAGTGGGTGGTGGGGCCTACGGGGAACGTCGCGCTATCAATCCAGTTCATCCAGGCCGATGACATGCGCACGATCCGTCAGGAGGCTTGCATCCAGTTGCTCGATGACAACGACAGGGTCTTGGGTGTCATCGGACAATCGCGGTCTTACCCCAGTAGTCCCGGTCATGATGACCGGCTGTCATTCATGTACTGGGATGTGGAGGCGGGCCGTGCAAACCCGCCCTTGCTCATCGACCTGAAAGACCTGCGCAACTCCGCCATGCCGAAGGTCTCCAGGAAGCCGGATGGCACATACACGCCTGCTTTCATGGATTTTGTGAACTCGGTTCGCTATCTCCGGCTCGAATCCACGGATTCCACCATCGCATATCCGCTCGTGAAGCTCGTCAGCAGATGAGGCATTCGCATCTGGGTTTGGCCCCGGAAGCGCCGGGGCCGAACGCAGGATCGCGGCTTAAATCCCCATGGTCGAACCGGCCTTCGGTGCTTCACCGCCGTATCCGGTCCCGGATGCGTTCGGGTTCGGCCTGACCCTTGTGCTGAGCCCCGTTGTTTGCCCGGTTGCTTCCTTAGGTCAGATACATCACGCCGCACTTATTGCAGCGCCAGGTGCGGACGTAGTCAGCCATCTTGGACTTATAGTCACGGAGGGATTTTTGATAATCCGCTTCGATCTCTGCCTCGTGACGACGCCATGCTTTGACGCAGAAGAAGCACGCTATGCCAGCGAGCACGGCAAGGAACACCATCGAAACGCCTCCCACTTTGCCCGAGCCAAGCTGTGATAAGCTAATTCCGGATAATCCTAGGCCGAAGGCCGTCAATCCGGTCGCGATGGCGAGCAGGCGTGAAATGATGAAGGGTTCGACTTTTTCGGGTTTGGCCGGCGGCGCGCATTTCACGCCTACCTTGTTGATGGACTCTCCGCCTGCCCAGAGCCTGAAGCCGCTGGAGGTTCCGGCGGAAAGGGAGTGTTGCTGGAGCGAGGCTTCGTAGGCCGCGTGGGCCTTGATCACATCCGTAGATTGGCAGGACGGACAAGACGGGCCGACCTGCTGGGTCATGACGACCTGCCCGGAGTGGGCCTGCTGGACGGAGGGCAGGGGCGGTATCACGACCTGAGGGAGGGCGCTGGGCTGAGTGGCGAAGAGGCTGCTCACCGGCTTCCATTCGGACATCCCCTGGAACCAGAAGTAATCGGTAGGCAAGATGACACCGGCGTTCATGAGGGCTTGGATGTCGGCCAGCTCGAACTTGCCGATTTCCTGGGTGCCGCGATTGACGGTGTATTTCATGGATGAGGATCCTCTTATGTCACCGGGTCGCTTGTGATACCAATGCTAAATAAGACCCCGGACCTCGACTAGGTGAGCCGAACGGAGATGGCCCGTCAGGCTTCTCGGCAGGCCGGCTCGGCCGGCTGACCGCCCGCAGGGGTGCTTGGGATTGACCTGACCGATGCCCTTATCTAGCGATGCCTCGTGTTATTCTTCATGAAGATCATCGGTAAGGCAAAGGTGGCCGGATGGCTGCTTTTCGCCCAGGTGATCATGTTCTTCATCGGGATCAACCCTCCCGCCGGCGTCAGGCCGGGGCAGATGGGCCTCTGGGATTGGTCTTTTTTCCTGCTAGGTGTCGTCACCTTCCTTTCTTTGTCCGCCATGCTTCTGGTCTATCTCTTCGAGGGAGATCTGGGCCTCTGCGGCGAGCCCGGCGTGTTGCCCGCCTGGGCCGCCTTCTTCGGCTGTGTCGTGCCGGTCGCGACCAACCTCGCGCCGGGGCCCGTCGAGGTGACCCCGCCCTTGTTCTTCAAGCCTAAGGCGCGCAAGTACGCCTTCACCTGCAAAGCCTGCGGTGCCGGGAACGAGGTCCTCTCGGCCTCCGCTCCCTGTGATTTCTGCGGCGAGCCACACCCCAATGCGGCCAAGCGAGCCCGTTGATCCTCCTCGCCCCCCTGATGCTCCCGTGATGACCTCACCCGACGAACCGACGAAACCCTCGCCCAAGCCTCAGCCTTCGGACCGCGACATCTACGTCATCGCGAGGCTGCATCGCTTCATGCTGGTGCTGGGCATCTCGCAGGCCGTCCTCGGCCTGGCGTATCTTTTCGCCTTCAAGCTCGTCCTGGATCCCTCGCCTTGGTTCGACCGTCTCGGCTTCCAGCTGCTGATCGGGGTGAGCCTGGCGCTCTGCCTGTGCTCGGCCGCCGCCACGCTCAGGGTCGGTCGGCTGATGCATGCCGACTACACCATGCTCTACACCATTGCCGGAGGCGTGCCTTTCATCGGGACGGCGCTGGTCTTCACCCTGGACACCGAGATCAGGGAATACCTGTCTGGCCATGGGCTCAAGGTCGGCGTGCTCGGCGTTTCTTCCGAAGACGCCGAGAAGCTGATCGCCTGAAGGCGTCCGGGCGTCAGCGGGTATAAGGGATCGGCTGGACGCCGATCTCCCTCGCCATCTGGATGTTGATCTCGACGAACTCCGGCTCGTCGTCGTCCTCCAGTTTGGCGGCGATCTTGTTCAGCGCGTGCTCCCCCTTGTTCGAGGCTTCGAAGACGGCGGCGGCGAGGGTTCCCGTGGCGAGCATCGTCGTCTCGATGGCATACAGGAACTTCTCGTCCTTCTCGTCCCGCACCGCCACGTAGGCGTGGCCCGGCACGAGGATGATGCTCACGTTGAGCCCGATCTTGCGGAGGATCGAGGCGAAGACCACGCTTCCGTCCACGCAGTTGGCCTGCGAAGACGCGATGGTCTCGTCGACGAAGCGCACGTGCTGGAAGCGGTTGTCTCCGCTGACGGTCGAATTCGCGATGTTGGAGTAGCGGATGCCGCGTCTCTGCAGGGCGGTCCAGATGGCGTTGACCTGCCGGCCGACGCCCTTTGGGCCGAGCTGATAGCCGTAGAAACCCTCGCAGAGCTTGGTCTGGATCGCTTCGCCGAGCAGCCCGTCGATCCAAGGATGGTTTTCGTTCACGTAACCGGCGAAAGCAAGGGTGCTGTTGAACGGGGCGGGCTGGATGATCCCCTTCTTGGTCAGGTAGTAGTTGGCGGTGGCGGTCTGGCAGTCGTTGACCTGGTGGGCGATCCAAGTGTCGCTCTGGGTCTTGGCCGCCTCGCCTTGGCGCTGGATGGTGTAGGTGACGTTGAAGGGCGTAGACTGGCGGAGTTTCGACAAGGCCTCGTAGTCGTAGACCATCGTCGGCGTGGCCGTGATGTAATCCGCGTCTTCTTCGACGACGAATTCCAGCTTGCTGGGCTTGATGAACCGGTCTCCCGAGATGATGACGCGGAACTTGTCGCCTTTGCGGACGCCGCCGATGGCGATGGTCGCGCTGCCGAAACCTTCGCTGTATTCGTCCGCCGCGTCCGCCTGGTCTGCGGCGCCTGGTTCCGCGCCGGCCTGATCGTCTTCGGAGGGTTTCACGGAAGCGTAAGCGAGCACGCTGGAAGGGAAGAGTTCTTTGCCGTCGAAGCCGAAGCCGGTGAAGGTGTAATCCCGGGCGACGCCGGCGCGCTCGCTCTTCGTCGCGACCACCGGCTTGGGGGTGGCGGGGGCGGGGATCACGGCCGGCGCCGGAGGCAACGCAGCCTGCGGCGGGCTGGCAGGCTGGTAAGCTTCGTTCACGTCCGCGCGGTTCTCGCTCATGGCCAGGTAGGCGACCACGCAGAGGACCGGGACAAGGGTGAGGATGACGGAAATCCAGATGACCGCTTGGACGGCGGTCTTAGCCCGTTCCTTTTCGGCCTTGCCGGGGAGGGTCGGTGATTCGTCGGCCGAAGCCAGGAAACTTTCGGCGTGCTGCCATTCGGTCATCCCGTCTCCCCAGACGTGATCGTCCTTCTGCAGCATCCCATGCTCCCGCATGGCCTTGAGTTCGGCGAGCGGGAAGTCGCCGACGATCCTGCCTTTTCGGCTGAGTTTGTACCTGCGGGCCATCGGAGTTTTCTTCTAGGCCGTGGCCGGCCTCTGTAAACATCCTATTCGGTCCGGGCTGGCTCGGCGCGGCCGGAGACGGCGCAGTCCGTGGGCGCGTCGCCGCCGGTGTTTTAAGAATAATTTACAATTTGAGGCCAAGTTCAGGTTGTGTCACGTCCGCCGCGCCCTATCCATGGCTTCATGCCCCGCTGGTGCCTTCTGCCATTGCTCCTGCTTTCGGCCTCCGTCTCGGCCGGAGATCTCTTCACCGAACTCGCCGCCAAGGCGGGGGCCGCGTTCGCGCAGTATACGCTGGGCAACCATTACTATGCCGGCGAAGAGGGCTATCCGCAGGATTACGAACGGGCGGCTTATTGGTACCTCAAGTCCGCCAAGGGAGGTAACGCCAAAGGGCAGCTCGCCATCGGCATCGCCTACCGGAGGGGGCAGGGGGTCTCCGCCGACATGGACGCGGCGCTTTACTGGATGAAGAAGTCCGCCGGCAACGGCCATAGCCTCGCGATGTATAATCTCGGCCAGTTCTATCTGAACAAGGCCGACCGTCCTCCGACCGGGAGCTATGCCACCGAAGCCTACGCATGGTTCGTCGTCACGCGTGACCATGACGGCCCTCATGCCGGTTCGGCGGGGTACGAGATCTCCCGGCTCGACGCCCTCATGACCAGGGAGGAGACTTCCTTCGCCCGCAGCCGGGCGCGCGCGCTGCGTTCCGCGATCGGCCTATGAACCTGCGCTTCCTCGTCCTCGCGGTCTGCTGCCTCGGCCTGATCGGCTGTCCCGACCACGGCAAGGCCATGCTGAGGATCGAGCATGATTTCACCGACCGTCAGGTGGCCGGGCGGACCTATTTCCTCTACGATTCCTCCGAGAAGACGCGTGCCATGGAACTGATGAGCGAGATCGCCAACCGCGACGCCGAACTCCAGCGGACCATGCTGAGCAGCAGTTTCAAGAGGCTGCCGATCGAGGACCAGATGCGTCACTTCAACGACAGCCGTCAGGAGAACTGGCAGCTGATCAAGGAGCTGCGCGGCCTGCTCGCCGGCAAGGAATCACTCTGATCTTCATCCCATGCGTCGATCCGCCTTCATTCTTCTGGCCAGCCTGCTGCTCGCCTCGTTCGCCATGGCCGGGCAGAGCGTGACCCGCGTGAACTGGGAGTCCGTCGACGGGGCCGGTCCCGGGAGGACGACCGTCTCCGTCCTCGTCTGGGACTCGCCGGCCTCCGGCGCCTCGCTTTCGGTCAAGGACCCTGCGACCCTTGAGTGGGTTCAACTGCGGCACCTCGGGACCAAGCGAAATGAGACCTCCCTGGGAGCGATGTTCATCGGTCAGGGTTCGGACGGCCGGCGTGTCCAGCTTACCCTCATCGGGAAGCCCTATCATGCCCCGAGCCGCTTCGAGTATGCCCTGACGTTCACGAAGGGGGCCAAGGAGCGCATGTTCTACGGCAACTGCAACGACGAGCTGGTCACCTGCTTCAAGGCCAACCGCTGAGACTCGCCGCCTGCGACCAAGCGCTCCAAGGAAACGGCTGCGGGACGGCCAACCGCAAGGGCGCTTCTTGGTGCCTGACAGTTCGCTCCGGATACGGTTACCTGGGTGACATGTTCGCCGTATTGTCAGACATCCACGGGAATCGCCCGGCGCTGGAGGCGGTCTTTGCGGAGATGCAAAGAATGGGCGTGAAGCGGATGCTGGTGCTAGGTGATGTGATCGGCTACGGTCCGTTCCCGAACGACTGCCTGCGCATGGTGGTCAAGGCAGAGGTCTGTCTGCAGGGGAATCATGAGGCCGGCGTGGTCGGCGCCTTGGGAGAGCGATGGTTCAACGATGCGGCCTGGGGCGCGATCGAATGGACCCGCAAGAAGCTCACCCATGCCGACCGCGAACTGATGTCGAAGTGGCGGCCCACCGGACAACATGAGGAGATTCAGCTGGCTCATGCGTCCCTGAATCCCGATGCGGTCTTCGACTATCTCCTGACGCCTCGGGCGCTGAAGGCTCACTTCGCCGCGCAGAGGGTCCCGCTATGCTTCGTGGGTCATACCCATGTCCCGGAGATCTGGACCGAGGGCAGGGAAGACCCAGTGGCCTGGCCGAAGTCAGGGGTCTACCGCCTCGAGGCAGGCCGTAAGACGGTCATCAACGTCGGGAGCGTGGGCTTGCCTCGCGGGGAGGACAAAAGAGCCTCCTGGGCCACTTATGACCCAGTTGCGGGGGAGGTGACGCTACACCGGACCGCCTATGACGTCCAAGAGGTCATCCGAACGATCAAGCATCTGGGACACGAGCCGGTGGTGGAGGCGAAACTGCTGAAGGATCTGGGAGCATGAGGGTAGGGGCGTGCGGCCCGCGCGCCCGAGGATGACCGGGCCGGTCAGCCCTGCCGATGTGAGGCGGCGAGCGACGGAGGCCGGAATCTGACTGCCACCCGAAGATTCCAGCAGCGACCAGGCGGGTACGCGGTGCTGCCCCTGCCGCGCCATGTCCATCATTGGGATGTTACAGTAAGATATTATATTTAGTTACTGTATAAGAACCGGCTTGCCCGCGAACGGAACAGCGGCATGTTGACAGCCGCTATGAAGCATACCCTACTGACCGCCTCCCTCCTGTCCGCCGCCGCCGCGCTCTCCGCCGCGTCTTCGCTCAAGTCCACCCCTAATCCCTCCGGCCTCGTCTACGAGCGTATCGGCGCCGGCTACGTCCAGAACGACGTTTTCTCCGGTTTCACGCTCTCGGGCGCTGCTTTCGTCAATGAGTCGCTCCTCGTCGGCGGTTCCTACAGCAACATCGACGGTCGCAAGGACTATGCTGACACCAGCGGCGAGCTTTCCCGCTTCAACCTCAACTACGTCCTCTTCACGGGCGCCGGCGACGTAATTATCGGCGCCAGCTACGGCCAAGGAAACATGTACAGCGACAGCGAGGTCGTCGTGGCCGACGAGATGGCTTTCGGCATTTCCTACCGCCAGGCGATCATCGAGGAGCTGGAGTTCGTGGTCGGTTACCAGCGTATTTCGAGCAAGGCCGGCTACGTCGACGCTTTCAGCCTGAACGCCCAGGACGTCGACGGAAGCGCCTTCAATTTCGCGCTCCGTTTCAACATCAACCGCCAGTTCGACCTGACCGCCAGCTACACCCTGCAGAAGGACAGCCTCGGTGGCAACACCCTGAATCTTTCGGCCGGCTACAACTTCTAAGCGATCCTCATAGCACGCTTACGGGCCCGGCTTTTGCCGGGCCCTTTTTTGTGCCCATGCAGGGTTTTATTATAGTATAATACAATATAAATAATCTCTTGCTGTTCTCTTCCGTCTGGGCACCTTGTCGGCATGTCCTCAACCCGCGTCTTCGTCCTCTGTCCGCTGCTCGCCCTGGTCGGTTGCCTCAATCCCCAGGACGTGCATAATTCCGTCAACGCCGACGACAAGGCCACCATCTCCGTCGCCAATGCCCAGCGCAGCGTGAAGGTCGGCATGACCGGCGCCGCGGTGGCCGAAGCCCTCGGTTCGCCTAATATCCTTTCGACGGACGAAGAAGGCCGCGAAGTGTGGATCTACGATCGCGTGACCTCCTCGGTTCGCGCCACGGCCGCCAACGGCCCCCTGACGCTGTTCGTGGGCGGCAGCGCCGCCGCCGCCGAGCGTTCCCAGCGCACCCTCACGATTATCGTGAAGTTCGACAAGCAGGGCAAGGTGCGTGACCTCGCCTATCACACCTCCAAGTTCTGATCCGTGCGTCTCTTTCTCGCTTTCGCCTCGCTGTTGGTGGTGACGGGTTGCCAGACCGGCATCCCGGCCGACGCCCTCGATCTCAAGCCTGACTCCCTGGAGCGTCGTCAGCTCGAATCGCGTCGTTTCGACGGCGGCAAGGAGTCTGATATTCTCGCCGCCTGCTCCGGTGTCGCGCAGGACCTCGGTTTCACCATCGACGAAGCCGAAACCAAGCTGGGCGTGATGGTCGCCTCCAAGAACCGTGAGGCCAGTGATACCGGATCTCGCGTCGCCATGGCCCTCCTTTTCGGCGCTGATGCCGCCAACTCGATGGACCGCTCGCAGAAGATCCGTCTCTGCATCGTCGTTAAGCCCGTCGAGACCAAGCCGGGCGCCCCTACCCAGTATGTCGTCCGCGCCACCTTCCAGCGCATGGTCTGGAATAGCTATGGCCAGCTGACCCGCCTCGAGGGCCTGCGCGAGGTCGAACTCTACCAGCAGTTCTTCGAGAAGCTCTCGAAGTCCGTCTTCCTCGAAGCCCATAAAATCTGAACATGCGTCTCCCTATCCTCCTCCTTGGCGCTCTTGCACTCTCGGCTTGCGTCAATAATTCCACCCACTCCGCCTTGGATGTCGGCACCGATCAGGTCCAGTTGCGCCAGATCCAGAGCCGGGCTTTCGATACCACGGACAAGTCCAAGACCCTGCGTACGGTCATCGCCGTCCTGCAGGACCTCGGTTTCGTGATCGATAAGGCCGATCTCGAACTGGGTACCGTGACCGCTACCAAGCTCGACGGCTACGCCCTGCGTATGTCGGTCAGCGTGCGTCCTCGTGGCGCCAAGCAGCTCATGGTTAGAGCCAACGGACAGTATCAGGAAGAGGCCGTCACCGATCCTGCTCCTTATCAGTCGTTCTTCAACTCGCTGGCCAAGGGCATGTTCCTGACGGCGCAGAACGTCGACTGACCGTAATCGAAGCTGTGTGTTAAAGACCCGGCAATATGCCGGGTCTTTTTGTTGCTAGACGGATGACCGGGCCGGTCATCCTTACCTAGGGCAACCAGGGCAGCGCGCGGTGCCGCCCCTAACTCATGCGTTAGCGCTGGCGGGGGGCCGGGGAGCGGGCAAAGTGGGGCGGTCGCATGTTCAAGGGTATCTCTCAGTATTTCGCCGGGATCGGGCGGGCCATGCGGGTCCGTTCCGGGCAGGGTGAAGCGCATGCCGAGCGATTGAAAGCCTATGGGGAACTGAATCGTTTGGAGCAGTCGATTCCGGCCGCTCGGGCGGAGGTCCAGGCCGCCGCGGAAGCGATCGTGACCGAGGCGGTCATGACGGAGATGCGCGCCACCTCCATCGCCGACCTGAAGGATTACGGCGCGGCGGTCGGGCCGTTGCAGGCCGCCGGCTTCCGGACGGTTTCCGACCTGATCGGACATACGTCCGGCTCGTTGCAGGGTCACCGGGGCATCGGCGAGGTCACGGCCGGTTCGGCGTTACAGGCCCTGGCGACTTTCCAGGAGTCGGCCAAGGCCCATGTACGGCTGCTGCCCGATCCGGATCATCGTCGGCCGTCCGACACCCGTCTCCTCTTCGCCTTGGTCAAATATGAGACCGTGGTACGTGATTTCGGCACTCGTCCCGCGGAGGCCCGCATCCGTTTCGACGACACGACCCAACGGCTCCAGCAGATCCAGGCCAAGACCCGTTTGAGCGATCAGGTGTTCTCCGTCTCGGCCCAGGATCAATTGGCCCGCAACTGCGAAGGACTGACGGCGGAGTTCCGCTGGATCGCGGCCGAAGCCCGTGGGCTGGCGGATCACGCCCAGCGTCTGGCTTTCGACCCGAAGGCGATCTGGAGCCGCTATGCGGATAACTCGGCTTCTTTGATCGCACTCCTCGAAAGCCTGCTGCCGGCGAGGACCATCGCCAAGGGAGCCTTGGCGGCGCCGGACCTGCGCGGCGGTTTGCCGGCAGAAATCGCCGAGGCGGTCGAGGCCACCCAGGTCGACCTCCGCCTGCTCACGGCTACCCTACGTCGTTACCAGCAATTCGGGACGCAGTACATCATCTGTCAGAAACGCGTCCTGTTGGGTGACGACATGGGCTTGGGCAAGACCATGCAGGTGCTGGCGGCGATGTGCCATCTCGCGGCCCAGGGTCGGAAGCACTTCTTCGTGGTGGCTCCGAACAGCGTGCTCATCAACTGGGAGCGCGAGGTCAAGAAGCACACCAAGCTCAACCCCATCGTCGTGCATGGCGCAGACCGCGACGACGAACTGGACCAGTGGCGTCGCGAGGGCGGGGTGGCGATCACGACCTACACCACGCTGAGCCGGTTGGTCGATGGCATCACCGAGGTCGATCTGCTCGCGGTCGACGAGGCCCATTCGGTCAAGAACAAGCAGGCGCAACGCACCCAGTCCGTCATGCGCCTGACCAGTCTCGCCAAGCATGTCGCTTTCATGTCCGGCACCGCTTTGGAGAACCGCTTGAGCGAGCTTCAGACCCTGGTGACGACCGTCCAGCCGGAACTCAGCCAGGAAGTGCTGACCTTGCTGAAGCAGGTGCGTCCGGCCCCGGCCGAAGTCCGTGAGAAACTCGCGCCGGTCTACCTGCGACGCATCCAGGCGGATGTCCTGACCGAGTTGCCGGATATCACTGAGACCGACGAGATCATTCCCCTGGAACCGGCGGACGTCGAAGCCTACCGGGCCAGTCCGGATAACCTGATGCATAAACGGTTGGCGGCGACCGTCGGCGCGGGTGGCTTGCAGTCGGCCAAGTTCGACCGGTTGAAGGAGCTTCTCGAGTCGTATCGCGACGACGCGCGTAAGGTCGTGGTGTTCTCGTATTTCCGTCAGGTCTTGGATGATGTCAGCACGCTCGTCGGCGGCTGCGCCCAGATCCACGGCGAGATCAGTTCCGTCGAACGTCAGCAGGTCATCGATCGTTTCGCCGCCTTGGAGGGGTTCGGCGTGCTGGCGTTGCAGATCGAGGCCGGAGGCGTCGGTATCAACCTGCAGTGCGCCCAGGTCGTCATCCTGATGGAGCCGCAGTTCAAGCCTTCGACTGAGCGTCAGGCCATCGCCCGCGTCCGCCGCATGGGTCAGACCCGCAAGGTGAACGCCCATCGGCTCATCGCCAAAGGCACCATCGACGAAATGCTGGTCAAGCTCGTCGCCGAGAAGTCACAGATCTTCGCCGACTACGCGCACCAGAGTTCGGTCAAGGACGCCAGCGGGATGGCGATCGACCCGGGGAGCGCGGTGATGAGGGAGTTGCGTAGCGCCATAGGCGCGTAAGCACTGCTAGTTGCCACGTTGACATGTTGGCACGTGGGCAAGGGAGATTAGCGAGGGCCAGGGCTGGGGCTAGAGATAGGAGAGGCAAGAAGGGTAGGGGCGCGACGGTGTCGCGACCATGGACGCGTCGCCGACGCGTCCCTACCTAAGTCACGTGTTGGGTGCGGTAACTGGCTGCCACCCGCCACCCAAGGACGTCACTTTCCAACTGATGATGTGTAACTACAACTAGGGCAGCACGCGGTGCTGCCCCTACCTTGGAATCAGCGGAGGGCTTGGAGGACGGAGTGGTAGGCGGGCTTGGGCTGGCCTTGGCGGTCGAAGAGGAGGGGGTGGTTGACGCGCTTCCAGGGGAAGGCGTTGAGCCAGCTCTGGCCGTCGTGAAGGTTCCAGAAGGAGACGCGGATGATGACGTCGGGATAGCGACGGAAGAGCGCAAATAGCTTGGCGTATTGTTCGGCCTGGCGCGCGAGGATCTCCGGCGGGCAGCCGTCGGCGTAGGGATTGGTCTTCACCATTTCGGCGCGGTGCTTGCCGCCGTCGGCCCACCAGCGGCTGCGCGGGATGACGTCGATGTCGAGTTCCGAGACGACGGCTTTCATGCCGGCGCCACGTAGGGCGATGAGGGTCTTCTCGAGCTCGACGTAGGGGACCTCATCGAGTTCGTAATGTCCCTGCAGTCCGATGGCGTGGACGGGGGCCTTGCGGGCGCGGAGGTCGGCGAGGAGCTTCAGCATCTGCTCCCGCTTGCCGTCGAGTTCGTTGTTGTAGTCGTTGTAGATCAGCAGCGCATCGGGGTCCGCCGCGTGGGCGTATTCGAAGGCCTTGGCGATGAACTCTTCGCCGCAGGCGCGGGTCCAGCCTGACTCGCGCAGGTAGCCGCCGCCATCGGCGAGGGCTTCGTTGACCACGTCCCACATCGCGATCTTGCCGCGGTAACGTCCGGCGACCGTATCTATGTGAGACTTCATGCGGGCGAGCAGGACTTCCTTCGAAGCGGGCTTGTCGCCATCGAGATAGAACCAGGCCGGGGTCCGATCATCCTTGGCCCAGACGAGGCAATGTCCCACGACTTTGAGGTCCTTGGAACGGGCGAAATCCACGAAGCGATCGGCCTGCTCGAAACGCCACTCGCCGGATTGGCGCTGGAGGGCGTCGGGCTTCATGCAGTTCTCCGGCGTCACCATGCCGAACTGGGCGGTCAGCAGAGGCCAGTTGTCGGGTTGATCGGCGATGCGGTCGGAGAGCCCGACTCCCGAGCCCCACGGCGAAGCTTGGCGCAG
>JACCDW010362032.1_pt1 | contig 26396 bp, 18 predicted proteins | sample 7449781 | NCBI WGS metagenome assembly JACCDW01 (sample SAMN15323449, study PRJNA562643) | freshwater metagenome | isolation source: river surface water | place: USA:Blue River Watershed | collected 2017-08-18
GTCAACGGCGGCAACGGCAATGACCTGATCATCGACACCACCGGCTCGGGCAACGACAAATACGTCGGCGGCGGCGGCTCGGACACGGTCGATTATTCGAGCGCGCTGGCGGCAATCACCGTCAACCTGCTGGCTGGCCGGGCCGCATCGACGCTTGATGACGCCGGCATCGGCACGGACACGCTGGCTGGCGTGGAAAACGTGGTCGGCGGCGCGTTCGACGACAGCCTGACCGGCAGCGCCCTGGCCAACCGTCTGGACGGCGGCGACGGCAACGACACGCTGGCCGGCGGCCTCGGCAAGGACACGCTGGTCGGCGGACTCGGCGCCGATGTCTTCAGGTTCGGCAAGGCGGTTGACGCTGGCCTTGGCCTGAAGAGCGATGTGATCGCGGATTTCGACGGCGCCAGCGGCGACCTGATTGACCTGTCGGCGATCGACGCCAAAGCGAGCGTGGCCGGCAATGATGCGTTCACGCTGCTGGCCGAAGCGCCGGTGCCGGGCGGCGCGAGTGGCGTGCTCTGGTTTGTCGATGGCGTGCTGTACGGCAGCACCGACAACGACGTGGCTGCCGAATTCCAGATCGAGCTGACGGGGGTGACCAGCCTGGCAGCGGAGAACCTCGTGGTGTGATGCCTGGTCGGGCAGATTCCGACCGCTGTGCCCGGCCTTCAGGCCGGGCATTTTTTTTATCGAAAAGTTGGCTGCGGCGCCCGCAAAACGCGCTTAAAGGATTCCAAAGGGCGTGTGCGCGGCGCTGGTGTACATTTGCGCGAAAACCAAGAACAGCAGGATGGCAGGGGACAAGTGAAGAATCTGTTTTTGCGGGCGCTGCTTGGCTGCCTGATTGCAATGCTTGCGGCTGGCGCCACGGCGACTTCGTTGCGCAAGGTCGATGTCGAACAGGAACTGGGCGCGCGCTACCTCGTCGGCGACATGCTGACCACATTACCGGTCTGGCCGCTGTACCAGCGCGATGCGGAACGGCCTGACGACAAGCCGCAGCTGCGCGGCTACGCGTTCGAATCGATCGACATCGAGCCGGTGCGCGGTTACAGCGGCAAGCCGATCAATCTTTTCGTGGTAACCGACACCGAGGGCAATTACCTGCAGGTACGGCTGGTCGAGCATCGCGAACCGCTGTTCCGCTCCGAAGGCGGCACCCGGAAAATCGCCGGCTTTGCGGAGCAATACCCGGGCCTGTCGGTGCGCCACCATGTCGACATCCGCGGTCCGCAGGCGGCGACCAGCCGCGACGCCAACCAGGCCGTGCTGCATGGCGTGCAGGCCGGCACCGTGACGGCGCGTGCGATCGACAAGACCATGCTGCAGTCGGTCACCACCGTGCTGGCGCTGGCGCCCGAGGCGCTCGAGAACCATGGCGCGACCGCCGGCAAGCGCGCGCAGCGACGTGCTTCAGACGTCGAGGTCAGGGCGCTCGGCTGGGCGCAGCTGCAGTCGCGTCGCATGGTCGATACTACGCAACTGACGCGTGCGCAGGTCGAGGCGGCCTTCAAGGGCACGCGCGCCGCCGGCGCCGACAGCGAAGCTGCGTTGCGCCCGGACGAGCTCGCGATCCGCTTTGATGTTGCGCTGGTCAGCCTGCCGCAGGTCGGGCGCAACCTGCTCGACGACAAGGGCTGGCGGCTGGTCGAGGCCAACCTGCGCGGCGGCGAGGCCATCCTCGTCAGCGACAGCGGTCCGTTGTCGGACCTGCTGCGCGGCGCGCGCGGCGGTTCGCTGTCGTTCACGCTCGCGCAGGACGGCAAGCCGCTGAAGTTTCGCCAGATTGGTTATGACGAAGGGCTGAAGCTGCCCGCCGACCTGCGCGCGCGCCACCGGCTGTTCATCGTCGACGCCGACACGCCGCTCGACGTGACGCGCGCCTTCGAACTGAAGGCCAGCCTGCAGCGCCGCTACGGCCCGTTCCCGACCATGTTCGCCGAGGCGGCGTTCCCGCTGGATTACCGTTTCCATGGCTGGCGCGCGACCCTCTCTTCGTGGCGCGATTCGGACTGGTTCGAGGCCTGGCAGAAGCGCTGGTGGGAAATCGGCCTGCTGGCCGGCGCGCTGGCGCTGCTGGGCGTCGTGCTGGTGCGCCAGCGCCGCGTGACCGCGAGCGCGCGCCGGCTGCGCAATGTCCGCGTGCCTTTCCTGCTGTTCACGCTGGTCGGCATCGGCTGGACCTTCCAGGGCCAGCTGTCGATCGTTAACATCACGTCGTCAGTCGAATCGCTGGCCGGCGGCAACGACCTGCGCTTCCTGCTGACCGACCCGATGACGGTGATCCTGTGGCTGGCCGTGTTCGTGTCGCTGCTGGTCTGGGGGCGCGGCACCTTCTGCGGCTGGCTGTGCCCGTTCGGCGCGCTGCAGGAACTGGTCAGCCGGCTGATGCGCGCGGTCGGCGTGCGCCACCGGCGCATCCGTCACGAATGGGACCGGCGCCTGAAATGGATCAAATATGTCGTGCTGGCCGCGATCGTCGGATCGATCTGGGCCGCGCCGTCGGCAACTGAAATCCTGGTCGAGGTCGAGCCGTTCAAGACGGCGATCAGCCTGTATTTCATGCGTGACTGGCCGTATGTCGCCTGGGCTGTCGGCTGCCTGGCGCTGAGCGTCTTCGTTTACCGCGGCTATTGCCGTTACATTTGCCCGCTGGGCGCGGCGCTGGCGGCGCTGAACCCGCTGCGGCGCTGGGGCTGGATACCGCGGCGCGACGCCTGCGGCCAGCCATGCCAGACCTGCCGCAGCCGCTGCGACTATCAATCGATTTCGAAGGACGGCAAGGTGTCCTATCAGGAATGCTTCCAGTGTCTCGACTGCGTGGCGATCTGGCAGGACGACAAACAATGCCTGCCGCTGGTACAGGAAAAAAAGCGCACGGTGATTGCCATCGTGCCGCACAAGGAGGCAGCATGAACACGACCCGACGACAATTCCTGGGTTTCGGCATGGGACTGGCGGCGGCAGCCGCGCTGCCGGCGCTCGCCGGTGACGCCCGAAACAGGCAGGCGGCGCAGGCGCTGGCCTGGCGCGAGCGCGTGCTGCAGGGCTTCGGCACCACGCTGTGGCTGCGCGCCGGCCATGCGGACGCGGGACGCGTCGAACAGGCGCTCGACCGCGCGGTCGTGCGCATTCGTGCGATCGAGGCGCAGATGAACCTGTTTGACGAAGGCAGCGCGTTGCGCCGGCTGAATCGCAGCGGCCGGCTGGACCGGCCCGGCGCGGACCTGCAGCAGGTGTTGGCGCTGTCGTCGACGATTGCGGCCGGCAGCGGCGGCGCCTTCGACGTGACGATGCAGCCGCTGTGGGACGTGTGGGACGGCGCGCGGCGCGATGCGCGGCTGCCGTCGGCGCGCGAGCTGGCCCGCGCGACCGCCCGGGTGAACTGGCGCGCAGTCGACGCGAACCGTAACCGTGTGCTGCTGCCGAAAGGATTTGCGCTGTCGCTGAATGGCATCGCGCAGGGGCATGCGGCCGACGCGGTACGCAGTGAGCTGCAGGCGCTGGGCATCCGCGACGCAATGCTCGATACCGGCGAGACGGCGGTGCTGGGGCGGGCGCCGGATCGCGCGCCCTGGCGCTTCGGCATCGAGGACGTGCGCCACGGCGGCGCGGACGCACCGGTGATCAGCGTGCCGGACGGCTTTGCGGCAGCCACTTCATCGGATGCGCACACCACATTCACCGCGGACCGCATGCATCACCACATCCTTGATCCGCGCACCGGCGATTCGCCGCTGCACTGGTCGTCGGCGACCGTGGTCGCGCGCAGCGCGGCGCTGGCCGACGGCCTGACCAAGGTGTTCTTCATGCTGCCGCCGGAGCACATCGCCGCGGCCGCGAAGCACTGGGGCGTCGGCGTGGCGATGCAGGACAAGCAGGGCCAGTGGCTGAGGACAGGGCTGGCCTGAAGCGGATCAGCTGACCTCGATCCGGCGTCCTCCCTGGGCCTGCTTTTTCGGCAGGGTCAGTTCGAGGATGCCGTTTTCGTAGCTGGCCTTTGCGGCCGACTGCTCGACCTCGAGCGGCAGGCGGAAGCTGCGCGACACCGAACCGAAATAGCGTTCGCTTCGCACCACCTTGTCATCCTCGGTCTGGCGGTCGTGCTGCTTCACTTCGGCGGCAATCGTCAGCACGCCCTGATCGACGGTTACCTGCAAGTCTTCCTTGTTCACCCCCGGCAGCTCGGCATGCACGACATACGACTGCGGGTTTTCCTTGATGTCGACCTTGAACTCCGACGGCAGGCCCTCGCCGTGCAGCGGGCGGATCAGGTAACCGAGCGACGGCGTGTCAGCCATCAGGTCGCCAAACAGGTTGCGGGGGAAACGGGTCAGCTGGGACATGACATCTCCTTTCAAAAATCACGGGCATTGCCGAAACCGGGATGGAAAAGGCGCCATCGGCACGTAAATCCATCCTAGCGTCGGCGCAATGCGCGTGTAATTGATTGATGTCAAATTCATACTGATTGCCGCAGGGGTGGCGATCGTCAGACGGCCTTCGCCATCTCCAGCCTGACCATGCCGGCATAAATCGCCGGGCGGCAGGATTGCTCAAAATCGCGCCGATACTCGGTCGGCGGCTGCCAGCCGCGCTTGCGCCACAGGCGCTGCACGTCGGCGCGCGGGCGCGCGCCACTGGCGGATTCGAAGTCTTCGTAGCGGGTGCCGGTATCCATCTGCGTTCTCCTTCCGTGTTGGCATCGGGTGGGTGGAAGGAATAATACTGTATAAAAACACAGTATGGAAGGGGCGGCCGCAGCCTGCCCCGATTTCCGGCAGCGGCCCGCTTACATCACCGCGCCCACCTGCCACGGCACGAATTCCGCCTGACCGTAGCCATGCTGTTCGCTCTTGCTGTGCTGGCCCGAGGCGGTCGCCAGCATCAGTTCGAAAATGCGTTTTCCCATCGCATGAACGTCGCTGCTGCCGTCGACGATTTCGCCGCAGTTCAGGTCAATGTCTTCCTGCTGCCGCTGCCACAGCGCGCTGTTGGTCGAGAACTTCAGCGACGGCGACGGCGCGCAGCCGTACGCGCTGCCGCGGCCGGTGGTGAAGCAGATCATGTTGGCACCGCCGGCCACCTGGCCGGTCGCGCTCACGGGGTCGTAGCCGGGCGTGTCCATGAACACGAAGCCGCGCGTGTTCACCGGTTCCGCATACTCGAACACGCCGTGCAGGTTGCCGGTGCCGCCCTTGGCGACCGCGCCCAGCGATTTTTCGAGGATGGTCGTCAGGCCGCCAGCCTTGTTGCCGGGCGACGGGTTGTTGTCCATTTCGCCTTCGTTGATCGCGGTGTAGTGCTCCCACCAGCGGATGCGCTCGACCAGTTTCTCGCCGACCTCGCGCGTCACCGCGCGCCGCGTCAGCAGGTGTTCGGCGCCGTAGATTTCCGGCGTCTCCGACAGGATCGCGGTGCCGCCGTGCGCGACCAGCAGGTCGACCGCCACGCCGAGCGCCGGGTTGGCGCTGATGCCCGAATAGCCGTCCGAACCGCCGCACTGCAGGCCGATGGTCAGGTGCGATGCGTCACAGGGTTCGCGCGAGCAATCATTGGCCTGCGCGAGCATCTCCCCGACCAGCTGCACGCCTTTGGCGATGGTGGAAGCCGTGCCGCCGCTGTCCTGGATGTTGAAGGTGCGCAGCAGCGGACCTTCGGACAGGTGGCTGTCGTCCAGCCACGCGGCAATCTGATTGGTCTCGCAGCCGAGGCCGATGACGAGCACGCCGGCGAAGTTCGAGTGGCGTGCATAGCCGGACAGCGTGCGACGCAGCAGCTTCATGCCGAGGCCGCTGTGGTCCATGCCGCAGCCGGTGCCATGCGTCAGCGCGACCACGCCGTCGATGTTGGCGAACGGCGCCAGCGCGCCCGGATTCATGCGCCGCGAAAAATGGTCGGCAATGCCGCGTGCCACCGTCGCCGAGCAGTTCACCGTCGACAGGATGCCGATATAGTTGCGCGTGGCGACCTGGCCGTTGGACCGGCGGTAGCCCATGAACTCGGCTTTTTGCCGCGGCGGCTCGGGGCGCACGTCGGCGCAGAACGCGTAGTCGCGCGCGAAGCTGCCTTTTTCCTCGCCGATCGTGCAGTTGTGCACATGCACATGCTCGCCGCCCTGGATCGCGCGGCTGGCGAAGCCAATGATCTGGTTGTAGCGGCGGATCGGCGCGCCGGCGGCGATGTCGCGCGTAGCGACCTTGTGGCCGGCCGGGATCAGGCCGCGTGCGGTCACGCCTTCGATGGCGCTGCCGCCGATCAGCTGGGCGCGCGCGATCACGACGTCGTCGTTCGGGTGCAGGCGGATGAACGGGGTGGTGGCTGTCATGGTGTCTCCCTGTGGCAGTGCGCCGGCCGGGGGCGGCGCTGATTTTTTGCGCAGGTTAGCGCGCCGGGACGGACAGCGGTTTTCGAATGCAAAAGGGGGCATGTGCCGCGTGCCGGCCGCCTCGCCTTGGCGGCGGCGTCATTGCCGGTGCAGGTCGCGCAGGTGCAGCCCGCGCAGGCGCGGCGCCAGCAGCGAAGCCGCGGCGACGACAGCCAGCGTCATCGAGCCGCCGAACACGATCGACGGCGCCAGCCCCAGCCATTCAGCCGCAAGGCCCGACTCCAGCGCGCCGATTTCATTCGACGAGCCGATGAACAGCCCGTTGATGGCCGACACCCGTCCCTGCATCTGCGGCGGAGTCACCAGCTGCACGATGGTCTGCCGCAGCACCACCGACACGCCGTCGAACAGGCCGGACGCAAACAGGAAGGCGGCGGCCAGCCACAGCGAACCCGACAGGCCGAAACCGATGATGGACACACCGAAGGCCGCGACCGACAACAGCAGCCATTTGCCGGAATTTTCGTTGATCGGGCGGCGTGTCATCCAGAGCCCGATGATCACCGAGCCGGCGGCCGGCATCGCGCGCAGCAGCCCGAGGTTCTCCGGGCTGCCGTTGAGCACCTCGTGGATGAAGGCCGGCAGCACGCCGACTGCGCCGCCAAACAGCACGGCAAACATGTCCAGCGCCATCGCTGCCAGCATCACCTGCGTGGACAGCACGAAACGCAGGCCTTCGCGAATGCTGCCAAGCACGGAAGCACCGGCCTGCGCGGGCGGCGTCTCGCGCACCGGCAGCCGGCGCAAGGCCAGCGCAGCGGCGGCGGCCAGCACGCCGGTGGCGACATACGCGGCGCCGACGCCGGTACCGGCGATCAGCAGGCCGCCGAGCACCGGGCCCGATACCAGCGCGCCCTGGAACACCACGGTGCCGATGGCGGTCGTGCGCGCCAGCTGCTCGCGCTCGACGATGCGCACCAGGATTGCCGAATACGCCGGCCGCAGCAGCGAGCGCGCGGTACCCGCCAGACCCATCGCCAGATAGATACCGGCCGGCGAGGCGCCGCCGGCGGCCGTCATGGACGCCATCAGCGCGGCGATCGCGACATAGCAGGCGCAGCCGGCCCACGCGAGCCGCTTCTTCGGCAGCACATCGACCGCATGGCCGGCGAACAGCGACAGCCCGAAATACGGCACCACCTCGGCCAGCCCGATCAGGCCGAGCGTGACCACCTCATGCGTGAGCGCGTAGACATGCCAGCCGGCAGCGACGGTGAGGATCTGGTAAGCGAGCGTAATGCCGGCGCGGTAAATCGTCAGCCGCGTGAACGCCGGCGAGATCAGGACCGGCATGGCAAAACGGGGGGCAGGCTTTCTCCGCGTCCGGCGCTGCGCAGGGAAGAAGGCGGAAAGTGGGCGGACATCAAGGCTCCGATATCGGTTTCGTACTGCGCGCGATTCTACGGGAAGCGCCGCCGCCGCTCAGTGGCCGGGGGCGTGATCCGGGCCGGCATGCACCCGCAGCCGCGGCAGGCAGTCCGGGCAGGTGCGGGCAATGTAGCCGACCAGCTCCTCGCGGATGCGGCAGCGCAGGTGCCACGCATGGTCGGCATTGGCCGCCGACACCAGCACGCGCAGCTGCATCGCCTGCGGGCTGGCATCGACTACCTGCACCTCGACCAGCCGGCCGTCCCATTCGGGCGCGGCGCGGCAGATGCGGATGGCCTCGGCGCGCAGCAGCGGCACCGGCGCGCGGTAGTCCAGCCACAGCAGCACATAGGCGAGCAGCTCGGCGCTGTGCCGCGTCCAGTTCTGGAAAGGGTTCTCGATGAACCACTGCAGCGGCAGGATCAGCCGGCGCTGGTCCCACAGGCCGACCACCACATAGGTGCCGGTGATCTCGTCGATGCGCCCCCATTCGTTCTGCACGATCACCACGTCGTCGAGTCGGATCGGCTGCGTCAGCGCGATCTGCAGGCCGGCCAGCAGGTTCGACAGGATGGGCTTGGCGGCGAAGCCGGCCGCGATGCCGGCCAGGCCGCCGGCGGCCAGCAGGCTGGTGCCCAGCCGCTGCAGCGTCGGGAAGGTCATCAGCGCCAGCCCCGCGCCGAGGACCACCAGCAGCGCCATTGCCGAGCGCGCCAGCACGCGGGTCTGCGTCTGGATGCGGCGCGCGGCGAGGTTGTCGGCGGTGGTCACCGGATGGGCGCTGATGAGCGTGTCGCGCGCCGCGGCGACCGAGCGCACCAGCATCCACGTCAGCGCGCAGACCAGCAGCAGCGCATTGGCGTCATACAGCAGGCCGAACGCGGCGCCGGGCTGCGGCAGGTTGAGCAGCAGCCCCTGCATCAGCAGCAGGAACAGCAGCACGCGCGCCGACCGGGATACATAGCCGAGCAGCCGCGAGAGGAAAGGGAAGGGAAGCGCCAGCCGCGCCAGCGCATGCAGCGCGAAGTGGGCCGAGACCCAGACGGCGATCCACAACCACACTGCCGACACCAGCAGCGCCGCCCATGGCGAGGCGGCGGCCAGCGCCTGCAAGCGGGCGAGCATGTCGGCCAAGGCGGTTTGGATTCCGGTTGCAGAGGACGCAGGCGCCCGGGCGGGCGCAGCGGATCTGGATTGGAGGGGCCTGCGCCGGAAAAAGTGCGCGAGCGCGCGGTGGCGGGCTTGCCGCTGCGCACACCCGCCGCATCATTCAGCGCGGCGGGGAATCGCGTCCTGCCGACTTGTCCGCGCCGTTCTTCGCGTGCACGCATTCCATCGTGCGGCGCCAGAACTCGACGCCGTTGCCGCCGTATTCCTCCGGCAGGTTCAGGATCTGCAGGTGCGCTGCCTCAATGTCCTTGAAACGGATCGGGTTCATCAGGCCGCGCCTTTCCATTTCGATGTACGCGGAACAGTTCGCGCCGATCTCGGTCAGCCCGGGCTCCTGCGCATGCGCGCATTCGTGCAGGAAAACGAAGTCCCACAGACCGGCGTTGGACTGGCGGCCGCGTCGGTGCGCGACGGCATCGATGTAGATGACCGGCCAGCCGGCGGCATCGGTCCGCACGACCGCCACGGCCTTGCCGAGTTCGGGGTCGCGGTTCTGGATGCTGTCGTATTGCACCCAGTTTTCCTTGGCAATGCCGGTCTTGCCGGCACGGCTGACCGAGCATTGCAGCTCGGTGCCGTCGGACATCGGCAGTGCATGGGCAGGGATGGTGGCGGCAACGGCCAGTGCGAGCGCGGCCAGCGGCGATCGGAACATGTGCGGCTCCTTCGCATCCGCTCGGGCGGATGCGTCAGTGCGAGCCGCAGGATGGCAAAGCGGCCCTTGGTGGCAACCCGTTTTTTTGTCGCAGTCCGCTGCTTTGGCGGCTGCTGTCGTCGCGCTATCGTAACGGCAAACCGGCCCGGCTGCAGCGCGTGCCCGCGGCGCCTTTTCGCAGGTTGCCGGAAAGAGAACGCGCGGCGCGGTCCCTTCTTGTGTACCGCACGGCACGCAGGCATGCGGGCAGGACGCACCGGATACGCATCAGATACGCAGCGGTCCGTTCGGCAAGGGTGCCGCGCAAGCGTTAGACTGCGGAAATCGGTTGCCGCCGCACTGCGTGCTGCGGGCCGCGGGGCTGGAACGATACCGAAGGAGCGCAACGTGACGCTTGGTTCGCATCGGAATGGATGTCTGTGTGCAGCGCGCTGGCTCGCGCTGGTTTTGGTCCTGTGCGCCGCACCGGCGCCTGCGGACGACGCGGCGATGGATCCGGACGAGGCCGTCCACCTGCTGGTGCGGCCGGCGACTTTCCCGCCGCAACTGATCGCGCGGCTCGACCTTGACGAAGCCGCGCTGGTCGATGCGCTGCTCGACGCGCTGCCGGGACTGTCGCGCTATCCGCGCCCGGCCGAGCCGCCGACGCTGGTCTACCTGCCGAGCACCGTGCTGCGTTCGAAGGCCTGTTCAAGCCCGTGCCCGGTACTCGCTTATTACGCAGGCGGGCGCGAGATCTACCTTGACCACAGCCTGAACCCGCTGGTCAGCCTGTTTGACCGCTCGATCCTGTTGCATGAACTGGTCCATTATCTGCAGGCGCAGCAGGAAGACGAGGTGCGCGCGCTCGAGGGCGCGGGTCCGGGTTTGCGCTGCCGCATCTGGTACGCGCGCGAATATGAAGCCTATGCGGTGCAGCAGCGTTTCCTGACGCTGGTGCACGTTCGCGCCAGCGCCGGCCGGGTGCCGGCCCGCTCCAATTGCTGAAGCCCGCCTGCGCTCAGGCGGCGTCCGCTGAGCCGCGGCAGTCTCGCGGCGATACGCCGAAGCGCGACTTGAATGCGCGGCTGAAGTGCGACATGTCGCTGAATCCCCAGCGCTGGGCAATGTCCGTCACCCGCTGCGCGCCGGTGCCGGCACGCAGCAGATCGTCGCGGCAGCGTTCCAGCCGCAGATTCCATACATAGCGCATCAGCGATGTCTGTTCCGAATTGAACAGGCGATTCAGGTAACGCGGAGACAGCCCCAGGCGCCCCGCAATGCGCGCCGCATCCAGGCAGGGGTCGCCGAGGCTGGTGTTGATGAGCATCTTCGCGCGCAGCAGCGCGGCATCGCGCGCGCCCGCGTTGGCTTCGTCCGCCTTGCGGTCCAGCGCCAGCGTCGAGCCGATCATGGTCAGCGCGTGCAATGACAGCGCCGCCAGTTCGTCATCGCGCAATTTGGGAAAATGCAGCGCTATGGATTGCAGGTAGCTGCGCAATACCTCGCCGGCGGAAGAATCCGGCAGCAACCGGCGCGACGTGAGGTCATGCATGCCGGGCACCAGCCGGTTCAGCGCCGAACGGGGAATGCTCAGGATCAGTTCGCTCCAGTCGTCGCTGAAATCGAGCCGGTGCGGCCGCGCGCCGTCATAGATGGCGAAGTCACCGGCATGCAGTTCCACCCGCCGGTTGTCCTGCTGCATGCGCTGTGTGCCGGACAGCATCAGCACAGCGAAATAGCAATCTTCATAGCTGTCGCGCGCATCGCGGTGCAGGCGCTGCACCGACTGCGCCGCCGACGCCACGCGCGTCAGTCGCATCGCATCCGTCAGCGTGGACTGCATGCAGCCATGGAAATCGGGTCCGGCCGGCGCCGCAATCTGCACATCCGCAAACAGGCGCAGCACCATCTCGCGCCAGTAGTCGACCCGCTCGACGTCACGGACTTCGCCGGTGTCGAGGATGACCCCGTGTCGCGACGTGGACAGGCTGGGCGGCAGGCGAATTGCAGATGCCAAGGATTTTCCCTTCAGGAAAATTTAGGGAATGACAACCTCACAAATGACCGGTAACGCGGGGTTTCTCAGGCGAACAAATCTAATTCAGCGAACGATCAGCGTCAACCGGGATGGCCCGACGGCCGGCCTCTGGAGTCAAGCGGCGGTTCCGGTGCAGTCAACACACGCTTGCTTCTGATGAATAGACTGGACGCCAGTCAAATACCGACATCAGGGAGACAACGATGACGCAAACGCCGATCACTGTCATGGGTGCCTGCCCGCATGATTGCCCCGACACCTGCGCCATCGTCGCGACTGTCGACAAGGGGCGCGTCATCAGCGTGCAGGGCAATCCCGACCATCCGTACACGGCCGGCCGGCTGTGCGTGAAGGTCAATCATTACGAGGAGCGCGTGCACAGCCCGGACCGGGTGCTGCATCCGCTGCGGCGTGTCGGTGCCAAAGGCGAAGCGCGCTTTGAGCGCATCAGCTGGGACGAGGCGCTGAAGACCATCGGCGAGCGCTGGCGCGGGCTGATCGCGGAACACGGGCCGCAGGTCATCCAGCCGTACAGCTACCTCGGCACGCAGGGCACGATCAATGGCCTGAACGTCGGCGACCCGTTTTTCAACAAGCTCGGCGCGGCGATCTCGGAGCGCACCTTCTGCGATTCCGGCGCCTGCACCGGCTACATCATGACGCTGGGGCCGACGGCCGCGCTGGACCCCGAGAGCCTGGTGCACTCGCGCTGCATCCTGCTGTGGGCCTGCAACCCGATGAGCACCAACGTGCACCTGTGGCCCTACATTGCCGAGGCGCAGAAGCGCGGCGCGAAAGTGATCGTGATCGATCCGGTGCGCACGCGGTCGGCACAGGCCGCCGACGTGCATCTGGCGCTGCGCCCCGGCACCGATTCGGCGCTGGCGCTCGGCATGATCCACGTGATCATTCGCGACCAGCTGGTCGACCGCGACTACGTCGAAAAATACACGGTCGGCTTCGACAAGCTGGCGAAGCGCGCCGAAGAATACGCGCCCGCGCGGGTCGCCGAGATCACCGGGCTGACGGTGGCGCAGGTCGAGCAGCTGGCGCATGATTTCGCGAAGTCCCAGCCGTCGGCCATCCGCATCGGCGTGGCCATCGAACGCAACGGCAATGGCGGTCAGGCAGTGCGCGCGCTGTCGTCCCTGCCGGCGCTGGTGGGGGCCTTCCGCAAGCCGGGTGGCGGCATCCTGCAGCTGCCGTTGTGGGCCTTCCCGATACGCTGGGAAAAATTGAAGCGGCCGGAATGGATACAGCCGGGGACGCCGGTGCGCAACCAGTGGCGGATCGGCGAGGACCTGCTCGCGTCCGGCGACAAGGGGCCGCTCATCCGCTCGCTGTTTGTCTACAACTCGAACCCGATGGTGGTCGCCCCCGAGCAGGACCTGATCCGCAAGGGGCTGATGCGCGAAGACCTGTTCACGGTGGTCAGCGAGCATTTCATCACTGACACCGCCCGCTTTGCCGACATCGTGCTGCCGGCGACGACGCAGGCCGAGCAGCTGGACCTGATGTTCTCGTGGGGCCATTTCTACATCACGATGAACCAGCCGTGGATCGCGCCGCTCGGTGAGGCAGTGCCGAACACCGAGTTGTTCCGCCGCCTCGCGCGCGAGATGGGCATGGATGATCCGCAGTTCTCGATGACCGATGAAGAGCTCGCGCGAGAAGCCTATGACTGGTCCGCGCCGGCGCTGCAGGGCATTACCTTCGACAGCCTGAAGGAGAAGGGCTGGGCACGGCTGAACCTGCCGGATGCGGCGAACTACACGCCGCATGCGCAAGGCGGATTCCCGACGCCGTCCGGCAAGGTGGAATTCGAGGCATCGATGGCGGCCGGCGGCAATTTCGTGCTCGGGGTGTTCCGGCAGGGGAGCAACGAATTCCAGGACGGCAGCCCGGTCGATCCGCTGCCGTGCTGGACGGCGCCGGTCGTGGACCGGCGCCGCTCGCTGACGCTGATCTCGTCGAAGTCGCATGCCTTCCTCAACTCCGGCTACGGCAACATGGACCGCCAGCTGTCGCATGCCGGTCAGCAGCAGATCGCGATCCATCCGCAGGATGCGGCCCGGCGCGGCATCGCCGACGGACAGCGGGTCGCGGTCAACGGCGCGTCCGGCATCTTCCAGGCCATCGCCCGGATCACCGAAGACGTCTCGCCGGGCGTGGTGCAGTCGTCGATGGGTTACTGGGGGTCGGGCCAGGCTGGCGGGGCCGGAGTCAACGCGGCCAACCCTGCGCGCTATGGTGACCTCGGCCGCTCGCCGGCATTTTCCGATACCCGCGTCGATGTCGCGCCCGTTGCCTGAGGTGAGCCATGCCCCATGTCGTGACCGATCGATGCGAACGCTGTCGCTACACCGAATGCGTGGCGGTGTGCCCGGTGGAGTGTTTTCATGCCGATGCGCAGCGCCTGTACATCGACCCCGTGGTCTGCATCGATTGCGGCGCCTGCGTGCCCGCCTGTCCTGTCCGTGCCATTGCGGACGAGTTTGACCTGCCCGAAACCGCCCGGCCGTCGGTGGCGCTGAATGCCGAACGCAGCAAGGCGCTGCCGCTGATCATTCAGCGGCAGGCCCCGCTGGACACGGCCGGGCAGCGCCGCGCCGAACTGGGTTTCTAGCCCCACGCCGGCCATGACCGCGATCGCCATCGTCGGCGCCGGCCCGGCGGGCTTCTATGCGGCCGAAGCGCTGAAACTGGCCGACGACAGGCTCGACATCCACCTGTATGACCGCCAGCCCGTGCCCTTCGGGCTGACCCGCTTCGGCATCGCACCGGATCACCAGCGGCTGAAGGCGCCGGCGCAGGTGTTCCAGCGCATCGGCTCGCAACCGGGCGTGCGTTTCATCGGCGACGTCGAGGTCGGGCGCGACCTCGGCCTCGACGAATTGCGGTCGGCCTATCCGGCGGTTTTGCTGACCCATGGCGCGCAGGCCGACGAAGACCTGTCCATCGCCGGCGCCGCACCGGGCCAGGTGCGCGCGGCGCGCGAGCTGGTGTCCTGGTACAACGGCGTGCCGGACGTGCCGGCCGGCGAATTCGACCTGCAGCAGGAAAACGTGGTCGTCATCGGCAATGGCAATGTCGCCATCGACATTGCGCGCCTGCTGTGCCGCCCGGTCGGGGAGCTCGCCGCGACCGACGTCAGCGACCGCGCGCTCGCCGCGCTGGCCAACAGCCGGGTCCGGCGCGTTCACCTGATCGGCCGGCGCGGCCCGGTGCAGGCAAAGTTCACCACGCGCGAACTGCGCGAGCTGGGCGAGCTGCCGGGGGTGGACTTGCGTGTCGATCAGGCGGCGCTGCAACTCGGCGCAGCCTGCCAGACGGAGCTTGCGCATCCGTCGGCGGAAGCGGCGCAGCGCAACCTCGAGCTGATGCGCGGCTGGGCACAGCGGCAGGCCGGAGCCGGCGCGCGCCGCGAACTGCAGCTGCATTTCGGGCTGGTCGCCGAGGCGTTCGAGCAGGACGCGCAAGGGCAGTCGCATCTGCTGCTGCGGCGCATGCGGATGGACGGCGCGCCCTTCGCGCAGAGCCCCCGCCCGACCGACGAGCAGGTGCGCCTGCGCTGCGATCTCGTGATCGCCAGCATCGGCTTTCGCGTGACTTCGCTGCCGGGGCTGGATCTGCGATGCGCGCCCGGGTTGCCGAACGATCAGGGGCGGGTGCTCGGCGACGACGGCATGCCGCTGTCCGGCCTGTATGTCGCCGGATGGGCGAAGCGCGGTCCGTCCGGCGTGCTGGGCACCAATCGCGGGTGTGCGCAGGAGACCGTGCAATCGATGCTGGCCGATCGCAGCCGCTGGCGGCAACCGCCGCAGGATGCCATCGCGCACTTGCTGGCCCGTTTGTCCGGCGGTCGCATGCGTCCGGTGGCGTGGGAAGACTGGCTGCTGCTCGACGAACTCGAGCGGCGGGCGGGCAGCGCGCAAGGCCGGCCGCGCGTCAAGTTCGACGAGAGTGCGGCGCTGCGTGACGCGCTGGCCCGCGCCGTCTCGGGAGTACTACCAGCCGCCGCCGAGTGACTGGATCAGCGACACGGCGGCGACCTGCCGGTTCGCCTGCATCTGCTGCAATGCGCGGCGCGCGTTCAGCGCGGTGGTCTGCGCAACCACCACCTCGAGGAAGCTGACCTGCCCGGCGCGGTAGCGGTTCAGCACCTGCTGCTGCGCCTGCCTGGACGCGTCGGCCGCTTCGGTCAGCAGCTTTTCCTGTTCGGCCAGCACGCGCGCGGCGACCAGCTGGTCCTCCACGCCCTGCAGCGCCGACAGCACGGTCTGCCGGTAGCGCGCCACCTCGGCCTCATAGCCGGCCTCGGCGCCCTGCACGCGCGACTTCACCAGCCCGGCATTGAATACCGTCTGCGTCAGTGCGAAGCCGACCGACCAGACGCTGGTCGGGCTCGACAGCAGCCCGGCCACCGAGCCGCCGAAGCCGCCGCCGCTGGCGTTCAGCGTCAGGCTGGGGAAGTAGGCGGCGCGCGCGATGCCGATCTGCGCATTGGCGGCGGCGACGCGGCGTTCGGCGGAGGCAATGTCGGGACGTCGCTGCAGCAGTTCCGACGGCAGCAGCAGCGGCACCGCCGGCACGCGGGCCTGCCAGTCATCGCGGCGCGCGATCGCAAAGTTCGCCGGCGCCTCGCCGACCAGCACCGCGATCGCATGCTCGAGCTGCGCGCGCTGGCTGGCCAGCCCCGCATGGTCGGCGCGTGCATTGGCCAGCTGCGTCTGCGCCTGCAGCACATCGGTTTTGGCGGCGACGCCGGCGCGGTAGCGGTTGTCGGTGATGGTCACCACGCGCTCGTAGTCGGCAATGGCGCTCTCCAGCAGGCTGCGCTGGCTGTCCGCCTGCCGCAGCAGCAGGTAATTCGTGACCAGCTCACCCTGCGCGGACAGCGTCGCGGTCGCTAAGTCACCGGCGCTGGCCTGCACGTTGGCCTGCGCGGCGTCGACTGCGCGCCGCAGCCTTCCCCAGACATCCGCTTCCCAGCTGGCGCCGAGGTCGACACGCACACGCTGCGTCGGCGTGACGGCCGTGGCGACGTTGGTGCGGTTGCCGCTGGCCGTCAGGTTGACCGCCGGCAGCAGCAGCGCGCGCTGCTGGCCGACCAGCGCGCGTGCCTGCGCATACGCGGCGGCAGCCACTGCCACGTTCTGGTTCGACAGCGCGACGCGCGGCGCAAGTTCGTCGAGCAGCGGGTCGTTGAACAGCGCCCACCAGCGGTCGCGCTCGATCGCGTCGGCCGGCTGCGCGGGCGCCCAGCCTTCGGCCTCCTTGAAGGCGGCCGGCGCGGCCGTGCCGGGCTTCTGGTACGCAGGGCCGACCGCGCAGCCGGCGAGCAGCAGCGCGAGCAGGGTGGCGGGCAGGACGGGTCGAAGTGGTTTCATTCGTTTCATGGCATGGCGCCGGCGTTGCCGGCAGCTGCGCGGCCGAGCTCGTGCTCGTGCGGGCTGCGGCGGCGCCAGCGGTCGATGGACAGGTAGACGACCGGCGTGGTCAGCAGGGTCAGCAGCTGGCTGGCAATGAGCCCGCCGATGATGGCCACGCCGAGCGGCTGGCGCAGCTCCGAGCCTTCGCCGAAGCCGATCGCCAGCGGCAGCGCGCCGAGCGCGGCGGCCGCAGTCGTCATCAGGATGGGGCGCAGCCGCTGCAGGCAGGCCTCGCGCACCGCGTCGCGCGGCGACAGCCCGCGAGAGCGCTCGGCCTCGAGCGCAAAGTCGATGATCAGGATCGCATTTTTTTTCACGATGCCGATCAGCAGGAACAGGCCGATCAGGGCAATCAGCGAGAATTCCATGTTGAACAGCATCAGCGCGATGACGGCGCCGACGCCGGCCGACGGTATCGTCGACAGCACCGTCAGCGGATGCACGAGGCTTTCGTACAGGATGCCGAGCACGATGTAGATCACCACCAGCGCGGCGACGATCAGCAGCGGCTGCCGTCCCTGGGTCTCCTGGAACACGCGTGCATTGCCCTGGAAGCTGCCGCGCACGCTGGAGGGCATCATGATGGCCGCCTCGGCGCGCCGCACTGCCTGCTGGCCGTCGGCCAGCGACATGCCCGGGCTGACGTTGAACGACACCGTGCTGGCCAGCTCCGCGTCCTGGTGGCTGACGGAGGCGGCGGTCGGCCGCTCGGCGAAGCCGGCGATGGCCGACAGCGGCACCATCGTCGAACTCTGCGTTGACAGCGGCTGGCCGCTGGCGATGTCACGCAATGCCGGGTTGGACGGCAGCGCCGCGGCGCTGGCGCGCACCGGCACGTAAATGTCGTCCAGCGCGTGCGGGCTGCGCGCATAGTCGGGACTGGCCTCCATGATCACGCGGTACTGGTTCAGTTCGCCGTAGAGCGTCGCCACCTGTCGCTGGCCGAATGCGTTGTACAGCGCATTGTTGATGTCGCGCGCGGTCACGCCAAGGCGCGCAGCGGCGTCCTTGTCGATCTTCACGAAGGTTTCGACGCCGTTTTCCTGCAGGTCGGAGTCGACGTCGACCAGTCCCGGCTGCTGCTTGAGCGCTTCCACCAGCTTCGCGGTCCAGCGCTTCAGGTCCTGCTGGTTGTCGCTCTTCAGCGTGTACTGCACCACGCTCATGTCGCGCCGGCCGCCGACGCGCAGGTCCTGCACCGGGATCAGCACCGCGGTCACGCCGGTCACGCGCGCCATCTTCGGCCGCAGCCGCGCAATCACCTGCTGGCCGCTCTCGTAGCCTTCGCCGCGCTCGGCCAGCGGCTTGAGCGTGATGTACATGAAGCCGCCGCCGCTGCGCGAGCCGCCGGCATAGCCGGTCACGGTCGCCACTGCCGGATCGCGGCGGATGATGTCGACCAGCTGCTGCACCTTGCCCTTCATCGCATCGAAGGAAATGCTCTGGTCGGCGCGCAGGCTGGCACTGATCTGGCCGGAGTCCTGCGTCGGGAAGAAGCCCTTCGGCACCACGCTGAACAGCCAGCCGTTGAGTCCGATCACGGCCGCCAGCATCAGCAGCACCAGCCAGCGATGGTCGAGCGCGACGTCCAGCGTGTGCGCATAGACCTGCTGCACCCATGCATAGCCACGCTCGAGCCCGCGTGAAATCCTTCCCGGTGGCTTCGCCGCCTGTCCCGGCCGCAGCATCCATGCGCACATCATCGGCGTGGTGGTCAGCGAGATCAGCAGCGAGATCATCACCGCGGCCGACAGCGTCAGCGCGAATTCGCGGAACAGCCGGCCGACCTGCCCGCCCATGAACAGCAGCGGGATGAACACCGCCACCAGCGACAGCGAGATCGACAGCACGGTGAAGCCGACTTCGCGCGCGCCGCGCAGCGCCGCCTCGAAACGGGCCATGCCGGCTGCGAGGTGCCGCTAGATGTGCTCCAGCACCACGATCGCATCGTCGACCACGAAGCCGGTCGCTACCGTCAGCGCCATCAGCGACAGGTTGTTCAGCGAAAAGCCCAGCAGGTACATCACGCCGAAGGTGCCGAGCAGCGACACCACGGTGGCGACCGCCGGTATCACGGTGGCGCGCGCGCTGCGCAGGAAGGCGCTGACCACCAGCACCACCAGCACGACCGAGATCAGGAGCGTGACCTCGATCTCGAACAGCGACGCGCGGATCGAATGCGTGCTGTCGGACGCGACATGCAGCGCGACGTCGGACGGCAGGTCGGCGCGCAGCGAGGGCAGCAGCGCGCGCACCGCGTCGACCGTCTCGATCACGTTCGCGTCCGGCTGCCGGTAGACCATGGCCACCACCGACGGCTGGCCGTTGAACAGGCCGAGGTTGTTGCGGTCCTCGGGGCCGTTGTCGACGCTGGCGACATCCTTCAGCCGCACCGGCGCGCCGTTGCGCCACGCAACGACAAGTTCGCGGTACTCGGCGGCGTCCAGCCGCGCGGCGGTCGCGCCGGTATTGGTCAGGATCTGGAACGCACGGCCGTCGCCCTCGATCACGCCTTTCGGGCGGTTTGCGGTACTGGACTGGATGGCCGCGCGCACGTCTTCCATGCTGATGCCGTGCCGGTTCAGCGCGAACGGCAGCAGTTCCACCCGCACCGCCGGCAGCGATCCGCCGCCGATGTCGACCTCGCCGACGCCATTTACCTGCGACAGCCGCTGCTGGATCAGGTTCGACGCCGCTTCATAGATCTGGCCGGTCGAGCGGGTGGTTGACGTCAAGGTCAGCACGATCACTGGCGAATCGCCGGGATTCGATTTGGTGTAGGTCGGGTTCGAGCGCAACGCCAGCGGCAGGTCGGCGCGCGCGGCATTGATCGCGGCCTGCACTTCGCGCGCGGCCGAATCAATCTGGCGCGACAGGTCGAATTGCAGCGAGATGCGCGTCGAGCCGTTGCCGCTGGTCGAGCTCATCTCCACCAGTCCTGGCAGCGCGCCGAGCCGGCGCTCGAGCGGCGCCGCCACGCTGGCCGCGAGCGTGGCCGGGCTTGCGCCCGGCAGCTGCGCGCGCACCGAGATCGCCGGCGACTCGACCTGCGGCAGCGGCGCGACCGGCAGCGCAAAGAAGGCGGCGACGCCGGCCAGCGCAATGGCGAGCGTCAGCAGCCAGGTGGCGACCGGCCGCTCGATGAAGGGGCGCGACAGGTTCAAGCGGCGTCCCCGTGCCGGGTGCGAGCGCCCAGCCAGCGGCGGCCGAGGCGGTCGAACCCGAGGTAGATCACCGGCGTGGTGAACAGCGTCAGCAGCTGGCTGACCACCAGCCCGCCGAAGATGGCCAGCCCGAGCGGATGGCGCAGCTCCGCGCCCTGGCCCCAGCCAAGCATCAGCGGCAGCGCCGCGAACAGCGCGGCCAGCGTGGTCATCAGGATCGGGCGGAAGCGCAGCAGCGCGGCCTGATGGATCGCCTCACGCGGGGTCTTGTGGTCGTCGCGCTCGGCGGCGATCGCGAAGTCGATCATCATGATCGCGTTCTTTTTCACGATGCCGATCAGAAGGATGATGCCGATCACGCCAATCACGCCGAGGTCCTCGCCGGCCAGCATCAGTGCCAGCAGCGCGCCGACGCCGGCCGACGGTAGCGTCGAGAGGATGGTCAGCGGATGGATGTAGCTCTCGTACAGCACGCCCAGCACGATGTAGACGCAGATCACTGCCGCGAGGATCAGCCACAGCTGGTTGGACAGCGCCGCATCGAAGGCGCCGGCGGCGCCGAGGAAGTTCAGCGACACCGACGCCGGCACGCCGATCTCGCGCGCGGCCGCGCGGATCGCGCCGACCGCATCTTCCAGCGCGCCGCCGGGCGGCGTGTCGAAGCCGATGGTGGTGGCGGGAAACTGGCCGACGCGCGTGACCTGCAGCGGCGCCGGCTGCTCCTGCACGCTGGCGATCGCGTCCAGCGTGGTCGGCCGGCCGGAGCCGGTCTTCAGCGGCATGCGGCCGAGCGACTGCGGGCTGTCGGCGCTGCCCGGCAGCGCCTCGAGCACGACGCGGATCTGGTTGGTCTCGGTGAAGATGGTCGACACGATCCTTTGCCCGAACGCGCTGTACAGCGCATCGTCGATCGCGGCGGCGGTGACGGCCACGCGCGCGGCGCTGTCGCGGTCGACGCCGACCATCACCGACGGTCCGGTCGCATTCACGTCCGAACTGGCGTTGCGCACCGCCGGTTCGTCGCCCAGCCGTTCCAGCAGCAGCGTCGCCCAGCGGCGCACGGTGGCCGGGTCGGCGCCTTCGACCGACAGCCGGTACTGCGTCGGGCCGGTCTCGGCGTCGATGGTCAGGTCCTGCACCGGCTGCAGGTAGAGCGTCGCGCCAGGCACGCGCGCGGCCAGCTCGCGCAGCCGGTCCATCGTCTGCTGCTGGTTGCCGCTGCGGCGCTCGTTCAGGTTGATCAGCAGGCTGCCGGTGTGCGGCATGGCATTCGCGCCGCCGACGCCGACCTGCGAACTGACGCTGGCCACGTCCGGGTCCTGCAGAAGCTCGCGCACCACCGCCTGCTGCAGCTCGGCCATCCGGGAAAACGACACGGAAGGGCTGGCCTCGACGCGCGCCTGCAGCTGCCCGGTGTCCTGCTGCGGAAACAGGCCTTTCGGTATCAGGATGTACAGCGCGACGGTCAGCGCCAGCGTCAGCACGGCGACGGCCAGCGTCAGCGGCTGACGCTCCAGCACCCATTGCAGGCCGCGGTCGTAGCCGCGCACCAGCCGGTCGAACTGCGCCTGCACGCGGCGGCCGGCGGCGGTCTGCAGACCTTCGCCTTCGGCACGCAGCAGCCGCGCGGCCATCATCGGCACCAGCGTCAGCGACACCACCGCCGAGATCAGGATCGTCACCGCCAGCGTGACGGCGAATTCGCGGAACAGCCGGCCGACCACGTCGGACATGAACAGCAGCGGGATCAGCACCGCGATCAGCGACAGCGTCAGCGAGATGATCGTGAAGCCGATCTCGCCGGAGCCGTTGCGCGCGGCCTGCATCGGCGATTCGCCGTTTTCGATGTGGCGCGAAATATTTTCGCTCATCACGATCGCGTCATCGACCACGAAGCCGGTCGCAATCGTCAGCGCCATCAGCGTCAGGTTGTTCAGGCTGTAGCCGAGCAGGTACATCGCGCCGCATGCGCCCACCAGCGAGATCGGCACCGCGATGCTGGCGATCAGCGTGGCGCGCAGGCTGTGCAGGAAGGCAAGGATCACCAGCACCACCAGGCCGACGGCGATGAACAGCTCGATCGTTACATGCTCGACCGATGCGCGGATGCCGCCGGTGCGGTCGGCCAGCACGTCCACACGCAGGTCGGCCGGCAGGTTGGCGGTCAGTTCCGGCAGCCGCTGCCTGATCGCATCGACGGTTTCGATCACGTTCGCGCCGGGCTGGCGCTGCACCTGGATGATGATCGCCGGCTTCAGTCCGGCCCAGGCGGCCAGCCGCACGTTCTCGGCGGCCTGCACCACGTTCGCGACTTCGGACAGCCGCACCGGCGCGCCGTTCTTCCAGGCGACGATCAGGTTCGCGTAGTCCTGCGCCGATTTCAGCTGGTCATTCGCATTGATCGTGTAGAAGCGCGTCGGGCCGTCGAAGCTGCCCTTGGCGGTGTTCGCGTTGGCCTGTGTGATCGCGCTGCGCAGCGTGTCGAGGCCGAGGCCGGCGGACGCCAGCGCCTGCAGGTTGGCCTGGATGCGGATCGCCGGCTTCTGGCCACCGGACAGCGACACCAGCCCGACGCCGGCGACCTGGCTGATTTTCAGCGCCAGCTGCGTGTTGGCGAGGTTTTGCACCTCGGTCAGCGGCAGCGTGTCGGAGGTCAGCGCGAGGCTCAGCACGGGCGCGTCGGCCGGGTTGACCTTCGCATAGGTCGGGGGCGCCGGCAGGTCGGCCGGCAGCAGCGTGGCGGCCGCATTGATGGCCGCCTGCACTTCCTGTTCGGCGACGTCGAGCCGCACGCCGAGCCCGAATTGGAGCGTGACGGTCGAGAGGCCGCCCGCACTGGCCGAGCTCATCCGCTTCAGGCCCGACATCTGGCCGAACTGCCGCTCCAGCGGCGCGGTGATGGTCTGGCTGATCACCTGCGGGCTGGCGCCCGGGTACAGGGTCTGCACCTGGATGGTCGGGAAGTCGATCTGCGGCAGCGCCGATACCGGCAGGAAGCGCAGCGCGACCAGGCCGGCCAGCAGGATCGCCAGCATCAGCAGCGAGGTCGCGACCGGCCGGCGGATGAAGGGCAGCGAAGGGTTCATCCGCCGCTCGCCGGACGCCGTTCGCCGCCGGCCGGCGGGCCGCGCCGGCTGTCGTCGCTTTTGCCGCCTCCCTTGCCGCCCGCGCCGCCCTTGCTGCCGTCGCGCGCGCCGGGCAGGCGCACGCTGGCGCCGTCAGACAAACGGTCCGCGCCTTCGGTGATGACCTGATCGCCCGCCTTCACGCCGGACAGGATCTGCGTGTTGCCCTGGCTGGTCAGTCCGCGCTCGACCTTGCGCAGCGCGACGGTGCGCTTTTCCGCATTCAGCACGTAGACGAAGGGGCCGTCGGCGCCGTTGCGAACCGCCGCGACCGGCACGGCGGTCGCGCCTTCGATGGTGCGCAGCTTCAGCCGCACGTTGACGAACTGGTTCGGAAACAGCCGGGTCTGCGCATTCTCGAAGCGCGCCTTCGCGCGCACGGTGCCGGTCTGGATGTCGACCAGGTTGTCGAGCGCTAGGAAACGGCCGCTGGCCAGCTGTGAGGTGCGTGCGCGGTCAAAGGCGGTGACGGCCAGTGCGCGGCCGCCGGCCAGCGCATCGCGCACGGCCGGCACGGTGTCCTGCGGCACGGCGAACACCACGTCGATCGGATCGACCTGCGTGATCGACACGATGCCGGCCGTATCGGACGGACCGACGAGGTTGCCGGCATCGACGGTGCGCAGGCCGATGCGGCCGGCGATGGGCGCGGTGATTCGGGAAAATTCAAGGTTCAGCTGGGCGCTGCGCACGGCCGCGCGGTCAAAATTCACCGTACCCTCGAGCTGGCGCACCAGCGCGGCCTGCGCGTCGACTTCCTGCTGCGCGATGGAATCCTGCGCCAGCAGCTGCCGGTAGCGGCGCTCGGTGACGCGCGCATTGTCGAGCTGCGCCTCGTCGCGCTGCAGCTGGCCGCGCGCCTGCATCAGCGCATTCTCGAACGGGCGCGGGTCGATCACGGCCAGCAGCTGGCCGCGCCTGACCAGCTGGCCCTCGGTGTACAGTACCTGCTGCAGCACACCGGACACCTGCGCGCGCACGACCGCGGTGGCCAGCGGCGTGACGGTGCCGAGCGCATCGAATTCAACCGGGAAGTCGCGCTGCTCGACGGCGGCCACGCCGACGGTGGCCGGCGGCCGGCCGCGCGGCGCGCCGCCGTGGCTGCTGCCGCTTTCCTTGCGCGCCGTCACGTACCAGACCAGCCCGCCAATCAGCGCGATGACCAGCAACAGGGGCAGCCAGGCGAGGCGGCGGCGCGGTTTGTGGTGTTCGGGGGAAAGGCGGGAGGAAGCGTTGGCCGGGGTCGAGGGTTCGGGTCCCATTTTTTCCTTTGTGTGCGGTGAGATGCGCAGCGGCGCGTGCGCCGGATTTTACCTCTGGCCATCGGGGCGCGCCGGATGCAGCGATGCGCATGGCGATGGCTGCGTTCCGGTGCGAACGAGAGAATGTGTTCGACCGAAGGCCTGCTATCAAAAAAACCAATGTTGCGTCGCAGCAGCTTGCGTACAATGGCGGGTCGTTGTTTTTTTCAGTTCTGAATTTGCCGTAGCCTCAACCCCCGCTTTGGAATTCCCATGAAAAAAATCCAGAAAATCCTCGTTGCGAACCGTTCCGAGATTGCGATCCGCGTGATGCGCGCCGCGACAGAACTCGGCATCCGGACGGTCGCGATCTATGCCGCCGAAGACCGCTTCGCGCTCCATCGTTTCAAGGCTGACGAGAGCTACCTCGTCGGCGAGGGTAAAAAGCCGATCGCGGCTTATCTGGATATTGACGACATCATTCGCATCGCGAAGGAATCCGGCGTTGATGCGATCCATCCGGGCTACGGTTTCCTGTCGGAGAACCCGGACTTCGCCGAGGCCTGCGCGGCCAACGGCATCCTGTTCATCGGCCCGCAGCCGGAGGTGATGCGCACGCTGGGCAACAAGGTCGCCGCGCGCAATGCGGCGATCGCCGCCGGCGTGCCGGTGGTGCCGGCAACGAAGGCGCTGCCGCATGACATCGAGAAGGCCAAGGCGATGGCGTCGGAGGTCGGCTATCCGCTGATGCTGAAGGCAAGCTGGGGCGGCGGCGGTCGCGGCATGCGCGTGATCGAGTCCGAGGCCGAGCTGCCGTCGCAGCTCGAAGTCGCGCGCCGCGAGGCGGCGGCCGCTTTCGGCAATGACGAGATGTACCTCGAGAAGCTGGTGCGCCGCGCGCGCCACGTCGAGGTGCAGATCCTCGGCGACACCCACGGCCAGCTGATCCATCTGTTCGAGCGCGATTGCTCGGTGCAGCGGCGCAACCAGAAAGTGGTCGAGCGCGCGCCCGCGCCTTACCTCGACGAGGCCACCCGCACCGCGCTGTGCGAAGCGGCGCTGAAGCTGGGCCGCGCGGTCAATTACACGCACGCCGGCACGGTCGAATTCCTGATGGACGCCGACACCGGCAAGTTCTACTTCATCGAAGTCAACCCGCGCATCCAGGTCGAGCACACCGTGACCGAGCAGGTGACCGGCGTCGACATCGTCAAGTCGCAGATCCGCGTGACCGAGAGGCTGGCGATCGGCCAGCCGGACGAGCAGGGCACGCGCATACCGCCGCAGGATGAGGTGAAACTGAACGGCCATGCGCTGCAGTGCCGCGTGACCACCGAAGACCCGGAAAACAGTTTCACGCCTGACTACGGCCGCCTGACGGCCTACCGCAGTGCGTCCGGTTTCGGCATCCGCCTGGACGGCGGCACCGCCTACACCGGCGCAGTGATCACGCCGTATTACGACTCGCTGCTGGTCAAGGTCACCGCGTGGGCGCCGACCGCTGCCGAGGCGACCTCGCGGATGGATCGCGCGCTGCGCGAATTCCGTATCCGCGGCGTGTCGACCAACCTGCCGTTCCTCGAGAACGTGATCAACCATCCGCTGTTCAAATCGGGCGAGTGCACCACGCGCTTCATCGACACCACGCCGGAGCTGTTCAAGTTCGCCAAGCGCGGCGACCGCGCGACACGCCTGCTGCGCTTCATCGGCGACGTGGTGGTGAACGGCAATCCGGAGATGAAGGGCCGCAAGGCGTCGGACATCATCCTGCCGCATGCGCCGCTGCCAAAAATCGGGCGCAACCTGCCGCTGCAGCCGGGCTCGCGCGAC
>JACCDW010840096.1_pt1 | contig 26389 bp, 42 predicted proteins | sample 7449781 | NCBI WGS metagenome assembly JACCDW01 (sample SAMN15323449, study PRJNA562643) | freshwater metagenome | isolation source: river surface water | place: USA:Blue River Watershed | collected 2017-08-18
CCAGCCTTGCCCCAATTCCATGGTTTATCCATGTGTTTTTGGACAAAGTCCATTGTTACACTTGTGTTACTACTTAATCCGGATTGACCCCAATACCAAGGTTTGTCCATGTGTTTTTCCACAAATTCAGGTGTTACAACAGGGTTTCTACTTAATCCAAGGTGGCCCCAGCGCCATGGTTTGTCCATATGTTTTTCCACAAATTCAGGCGTTACACCCGGGTTACTACTTAATCCAAAGTGTCCCCAGTGCCATGGTTTGTCCATGTGTTTTTCCACAAATTCAGGTGTTACAACAAGGTTTCTACTTAATCCATGTTTTCCCCAATACCAAGGTTTATCCATGTGTTTTTCCACAAATTCAGGTGTTACACCCGGGTTACTACTTAATCCAGCTTGACCCCAATACCAAGGTTTGTCCACGTGTTTTTCTACAAATTCAGGTGTTACAACAGGGTTTCTACTTAATCCAGATTGACCCCAATACCAAGGCTTGTCCATGTGTTTTTCCACAAATTCAGGTGTTACACCCGGGTTACTACTTAATCCAGCCTTGCCCCAATTCCATGGTTTATCCATGTGTTTTTGGACAAAGTCCATTGTTATACTTGGGTTACTGCTTAATCCACCAGTTCTCCAATACCATGGTTTGTCCATGTGTTTTTCCACAAATTCAGGTGTTACAGCAGGGTTTCTACTCAATCCATATTGACACCAATGCCATGGTTTGTCCATGTGTTTCTCTACAAATTCATGCAAGTTGTAGTAGTTTTTTAACATTAAATACTATTGTATATTTTTCTTTAAATTAAAAAACCATGTAAAAATTTATTTACATGTACCCATGAACGACCACACTGAACAAAATGGTGTAAACGACAGCTTTACTGACCCTCTTTTCAACTTTTTCTAATAAAATTCGTTTATTTATGTTATTTATGTTATTTTTCATATAATAATGTTGGTGCAAGACGCTGGAAAAATAGACGATACTCTAGAAGGCAATATTCTGGAAGATGACATCATACAATATATTAAAGATAAATACCCGGATATTGGTGTATTTGTGATAAAAAAAAACAAGAAGACAGGCAATATCAAGATTTTAAAACCGGATAATACAACAAAGATAATGACTAAAGAAATAAAAATTTTAACCAAGGTTGACTGTTACGGAGACGAAATTACATATGAAATACCTGATAAAATCAAAAAATACTTGAACACTTATGAAAGCACCTATCCCATTATATTTCCAGTTTTTAAAAGAATCTCTGTGATGAGATACGAGTCCAACCAGGGTATATGTTTTAAATGTAGAAAGTCTTTTCATAATTATCTGTATGCTTGCCCTGTTGAAGGTCATAGTGGGAATGCAAAAAGGAGTTTAGAAAAATGTAATATTTGCTCAGAAAAACTCGTCATGTCTCAGACTTTGTCTTTTAAAACTCCCAAAAAATCAAACACAAAAGCATGGGAAAGTTTAAAAGAACAATTTGAGACAATGTTAAAAAAAGAAGAACATTTTTGTTGTAAACAGTTTTACTACTAAAACTGCTAGAAGAAAAATTCAAAAATTTCAAGTAAATAAAAAAACATGTAAAAATTATTTACATGTTTTTTATTTTTTTAATCTTTAACACATGGGATTGCTGCATAATTCTCCGTATATATTAATATCTGTGTCGTAATTGTTGTATTTGAAGAAATCAACGTGTTTATATACAAATTCTGGAGAGATATTTGGGTTACGCAACAAGCTGTAAGAATCCCATATAGATTCTCCATCTTTAGCTTTTAAATCCATATTTTTTTCTACAAAAGACTCTGTCAACTTTTTACTAGAAGAAATCCATTCTCTCCTCTTGTTGTACTCCTTTACTTTATCGACGTGTTTTACAAATTCTTCACATGGTATTGCAGGATGATTTACGATAATCTCTTCCCAGTCCCATTTTTTGTTTTTATGTTTTTCCAAAAACTCTGGTGTAATATTCGGGTTACTACTCATACCACTATTGCTCCATTCATAACATTCTTTAGGTTTACCCCATCTTAACTCTTTGGGGTTTTTACATTGGTCAAGAGGGATGAGATGGTTGATGATTTTTTTATGAAATTTGTCTTTATGCTTTTCGATAAACTCTAGAGTTATATTTTTATTGTCAGCTACACCAGTGTAATCTTCAGAATCTTCTTGGAAAAATTTATCCATATATTTTTCAACAAAATCAAGAGTAACTACAGGATTTGCACCTAAACTTATCCAATCCCATGCTTTATCAATGTATTTTTCGATAAAATCAATTGTTATATTCGGATTGTAACTTAGACATTTCCAATTGAATGGTTTTAGAATTTCAATATGTTTTTCAATGAAGTCAACAGTTAGACATGGGTTACTCCATAAAATTGTCCACCCCCAACGTCTGTTGATGTGTTTTTCAATGAAGTCAGTGGTTAAACACGGGTTAGAACTCAGGCCTTCTTCCCAATCCCATGGTTTGTCGATATGCTTTTCAATAAACTCGGGGGTTACATTAGGATTACGACTCAGCCCCCAATATCCCCAATTCCAAGGTTTGTCAATGTATTTTTGAACAATGTCCATCGTCACACTTGGGTTATAACTCAAACCAAATTCTCCCCAGTTCAAACCCTTGTCTAGGTTTTTCTCAATGAATTCTTGTAGAGCGTGCATTTAACCAAGAATAGAAAGATGTAAATAAAATTAAATTTTTTTAATTTATTTGTAAAAGGTAGTAAATCGTAATGTTTTCAAAAAACACAAAAGTCATCGTTTTAAGTGATAGCTCTTTCGACAATAAAAAGATTAAAAATGGTTCAAGAGGAATCGTCATGTTTGGGAATGTATGGTGTGGATATTGTAAAAAAGCAGCTCCTGGATTTGAAAAGGCTGCTAGTTTACTTGGTCAACGATACAAGTTTTACTATGTAAACTGTGATGATTGCCCCATGACAGCCAAACGCTTTGGAATAAAAGGGTATCCTACTATCAAATATGTGGATACCAACGGTATTCCTTATAAAGATTACACTGGTGCCAGGGATGTCAAGTCCTTTTTAGATAGTATATGTATAGAAGCAAGTGTATGTCAAAGAAAATAAATTAAAGCTATTAAGATGATAACTAACGGCATGACTTCTGCTGCGTTTACTATTAATCAAAATGCAGTTATGCTTGCAACTAGAAATAGTTGTAGATATAAACCTACTCCTTCGGAAGCAAGAACACTTGGGTTTGTTGCGGGAGGATTAGCCCTGGGTATGGGTGGTTTATTTGTAGGCATGGCAAACAAGATGATGAGTTTTGAAAAATTAAAAACTGTAACAATCAGGAATAGGTCATTTAAAATCCCTAGTTTAATGGGTGCTTCGATTTATTCATGTGCTATTCCTATTTTTGGTTTGGGTTTATTTTTTATAAAAGACTCTATTTTTTACAAGGAAAAACCATAAAATTAAATAAATTAACATGTAAATAACGTGTTAATTTATTTAGAAAAAAAATAATACTAAAAGTGATGATAATTAATGGTGCGACTTCTCATGGATTCGTCATGGCTGGACGAAATTTTCAATTTTAAACGCGTTAGCACAATGACCTTAAAAATAAATAAATTAACACGTTATTTACATGTTAATTTTTTATTTTATTGTTTATCAATCACAGGTGTGGTCCCATAGAATATCTACTTCCCATTCGCTAGGGTTACGGTCGAGATATGAATACAAAAGACCCCAACAATCAGACTTTGAATCTGGCTTTTCTTCATTGTTTTTGATGTCATTTATAACATTTTTGAAAATTTCATCATGAAATTCTGCGTAGTCCGTTGTAAATTTTCTTATTACTTTGATGTCTTCTTCGTCCAGCTCAAATTTAAAACATTTCAAAAGTTTTTCAAAACGAGTATTATCTCCAATTTTCATGTCTCTACCAGCAAAACAAACAGTTTTCATGCTAGTAACAGTTTCTTCAAATTTTGTTATATCATCTGTCAAATAATAGATGTTAGTTTTTGTGTTTATAAAGTCGTCGTCACAGTATTGTGGCTTATATAAAATATCGGATAAATTTTCATATACAGGCAAGGACACCTCTATACCAAACAATTCACATACAAGTTCAAGAATCTCTTTATCATCTGTCTGTAAGCTGTCATTTACCAAGCTTGTAACAAGTTCTTGGCTGCCTTTCTTGAACTCGTCAAGTCTTGGGTCCCTAATAACAGCTGAAAGAATGATTTTGCTTTTATATCTAATAGCCCTGGTTATTACCGTTTTATAATTTTCATCAGATTTTATACTTTGGACAATGATTTCAGCATTTTGTACAGTATCTTTTTTACCATATGGCCAGATAAGCTCATAAAATACTTTTTCCTGGCTCATTACTCTTACCTACCTTTGTATATTTTATTAAATTTTTTTAATCGTAATTCTTAAGACCTGCAAGTGATGTGTTTTCGCTTAGTGGCAAAACCCTGTTGGTTCCACCATAAGCATTTTTCTTGTCGCGTATATAATTGACGTGTTCTTTGATATTTTTTATAACGGTTGCAGATATTTGGTCGCTAGCAATGTTATCTAGGTAATCGATGGATTCTTTGAATTTAGACACGTCAAGTTCATCGCGTGCATATTTTAAATATACTTCTCTCATAACAAGAACAACGTTTGTTTCACTTTGGTTGTTTATCTTGTATAATCCGTTTGTCAGGTTGTAAACCTTGTTCCTTATACGGGTCTGTACCTCGTCTATGTTTTGCTGTGAGAAATAAAGAACAGAAAAAGGGGAACTCTGCTTACTTTGATGCAAGATGTCTTTATAAGCATAAGGGTCTTTTACGGGTTTTTCTCTGGGTTTTGAAGCAAAGGGTGTAGGTGCTCTGGAGTTGTAATTTACAAGTGGCAAATTATTTAAGCTAGCATCTAGCTTTTTATTAGGAGAATTGAACTGAAAAATCGTGCCTGGCAAATATTCTTTGGACATTTTGCTTTTACTTTAATTTACAAAAAAAAAGTTGTGTTATACACACGTTTTCCCATTGGAACAAGAAGTTGCACTATGAAAAATTAATTTCTATGTATAAAGTATATGGTTAAAGGTGTAAAAAGTAAATATTTTGGAGCATACTGGGATAGTCTTTTCATGAGTGCTCTTGTTTACCCAGAAAGAATCAATCTTAAAAATCCAGAACATGTAAAAAAACAACAGCACTATAAACAATTTTATGGTTCTATAAAGTATGTGATTGCATGCAAATTTTGCAGAGATTACACAGCTAATGTGTTAGAACCAACCTTGCCTCTTGATTTTTCTGGAAGAATTCCGTTAATGAAATCATTATACATGTGGAAAGATGCTGTAAATTTAAAATTAATGAAGCAAAATTGCCCATATACGAAAAAAAGTCCTCCGTTTTCTGAAATATTAAAAAAATATGAAAAACTTCGAGCTAAATGTGATGCTAAAGTAGGCAAATGTATTTAATTCGTGTTAAATTTTTATCAGAAGCTCTTGTTTTCTTTTGTATTCTCGTTTTTTCAAAATAAAAAAATTAACACGTTATTTACATGTTAATTTTTTAGTTTTTTTAATTTTTTCTACCAATCACAGGTATGGTCCCATAGAATATCTACTTCCCATTCACTAGGGGCACGGTCCATATATGAATACAAAAGACCCCAACAATCAGACTTTGAATCTGGTTTTTCTTCATTGTTTTTGATATCTTCTATGACACTTTTGAAAACTTCATCATGATACTCTACGTAATCCGTTGCAAATCTTTTTATTACTCTGATGTCTTCCTCGTTTAACTTGAATTTAAAACACTTGCAAACATTTTCAAAACGAGTATCGTCACCATTATTAATACCTTTACCAGCAAAGTAAACATTTTGCATACTAGTAACATTTTCTTCAAATTTTGTTGTATTGTCTGTCAAGTAATAAATGTTTGTTTTGGTGTTTATAAAGTCATCATCGTAGTACAATGGTTTATACAAAATATCAGATAGCTTTTCATATACAGGCAAGGACACCTTTATTTTAAACAATTCACATACGAGTTCAAGAATTTCTTTATCATCTGTCTGCAAGCTGTCATTTACCAAACTTGTAACGAATGTTTCTTTTTCTGTCATAACAATTTTTCTGAACTCGTCAAGTCTTGGGTCCCTAATAACAGCTAAAAGAATGATTTTACTTTTATACCCGATAGCCCTGGTTATTACCGTTTTATAATTTTCATTAGATTTTATACTCTGGACAATGATTTCCGCATTTTGTACAGTATCTTTTTTACCATATGGCCAGATAAGCTCATACAATATCTTTTCTTCTTCTTTCACTTTCACTTTCATACTCTTGCTTACCTTTATATATTTTATTAAATTTTTTCAAGACATTCAAGTAATACCCAGATATTTTTTTAGCATGATGGAACCTAGAATGTAAAAAATTTTTTTAGCATTTATAAGATAGACATGGACCCTTTTGTTTTAAAAAATATGACGTTTGGTATAGAAGACAGTGTCATTTCTATATCTGGTGCATTATTAGGTATTAATGCTGCCAATTTGAAAAAAGAAGAAATTGTAGTATCAGGATTCATAGTTATTTTAGTAGGTGCATTGAGTATGATGTACGGGTCTTTTGTGTCTGATTCTGCATTTCTGAAAAGCAGCAAGGAAGAAAAGAATCTTTTACAGGTTATTTACTACTCGCTTGTCATGTTCTTTAGTTATTTCTCTGTAGGTTTGCTTCTTCTTTCGCCATTTTATTTCAATTTAAAAAACCCTAGTGCATATGTTCTTTCATATGCATCAGTGATACTTATGGGGCTGCTTTACAACAACGAGAGAGATATTGTTAGAACAGTGACCATTTTCACAGTCGGTATGTCACTGCTCTTTGGTAGTATATATGTCGGTGATAAAATCAAGATATAATTACTAATTACTAATTACTAATTACACTTTTTTAGATATAATATCAACAAGCGTTTTCGTAGCATTTATTTTTTTTATACTATATTGTAGCCTCTTTGTATAAATTTTTAATTTTAAATTCGTTATACTAGTGATAGATTTTACAGAGTCTTCTATCTCTTTTTCGTTGTATTGTGCTTTGGACAAGTCTATAAATTTTGAATCGGTGTTGTAAGCATAGCACTTTGCCCAGAAGAGTTGTTCTTTCAGGAGAGGTGCATGAAGTAAAAACACACCATAATAATTTGCAATACTTGTCATGCAATAGGACCCTGATGTGACTATCATATAACAATGTGGAATAATCCATTCATGTGGAATGTACTTGTCATATAGAAAAACATTTGGATCTTGTTCAAACTCTACAAAATCTTGGTATTTTCCATGATAGACAATCTTGTATCCCATGTTTGAAAGAACATTGATAATCTGTTTTATGATTGTTATCTTTGATACAAAAGACCCAAAAGACATATAAACAAGTCTGTTTCTTCCCATAAAAGTTTTTAATGAAGATGTTAACCTATTTGTTTCAACACCATTTTTTTTGTTAAAGGCTCTTAAAAGCTCTTGTAGAGTATTTTTAGGAAAGGACACATTTGTATTTAAAATATTTGAAAGTTTTATGATGTTTTTCACAGACTTGGGCGGGTCCTTTATCAAAGGGTCCCACATTGTAAAAAGGTCCGCCTTTTTTATCAATTTATACAGGCTGTCGTTTGTACCACCTACCAATGACATTTTAATAGTCATGTCAATAGAAGATATGTATTGTTTGTCTCCACCAGGATTATAACCATTTATTTCTGGGGAAAATATATAAGGTATTCTTAGATTTGGATATCCAGGTGCTACATAAAAAATACCTAGCTTTTTAGCCTTTATCAAAATAGGATTGAAAACCAATGCAGGGTAGTGAACTAGTACATAGTCTGCCTTTTCTATAATACCTCCGTATTGACTTTTAAATTTCGTGTTTATATAGGCTATAAATGGTGCGAGTCTGACAATGTCTGTAAACTTTTCCCCTTTTTCTGTTAGGCTAGGGTCACTTAGATTCAGATAATTATTTGCTTCGTTTATATGGTAATTTATCCTAGAGTCTATGATTTTTAAATCGTCTGGTACAGAATTTGTAAGAAAATCCACTTGGTGATTTCTTTTTATAAATTCCTGGGCAACTATCAACGAAAGCTTTATATCACAAAACGTCCCATATGTCAATATGGCAATTTTTTTACTCATCTTAAATTTAAGTTAGATAAAAATTTTCTTTTATTTTAAAAATTACGTAATAATGAATCAATCCCCAACACTAGACATGAAGATGGTAAGAAAACAAATTAGTGGTATGCGCGACCAAGTTTTAAATGGAAATACAGATGGTGATTACCTAAAGAAAGAATTTGAATATCTCTTCTCCAACACACCATCGATTTGGTTTATGATTAAAGACAACGAAACGGATTACATGGACCTTTTGGATATCTTACTTGACAAAGCCCAGGATTTCCACTCTACACCAGAAGACAAAAAAGAATCTATTCTAGAAACTCAGCATCATGAAGTGAATGAACTGCTTGCTGAAAAATATGTTTATCCAGTTGTTGGTAAAAAAGAATAGGCTAAATTTTTTTTATCTGGTATATGTATAATGGCTGAAAAGGCTACTCCCGTAAAGACAAAGATTAAAATCAAAAATGCTAAAAAACTTTTTAAAGACGTCAATGATGGTGCAAAAGAAATGATTATAGCATTCGATAAACGCAAAGAAAACCCAAATAAATTCAAGCGTGTGTTCAAAGAAAAAATCTATGACAAGGTTTCAACAAACGTTTTACTGGGTAAAAAATATGAAGGCAAGACGAAAACAAAGATGAGATTACAAAAGATTGGTAAATTGATAGTGTATACTCTCTTGTCCATAACCATTATTGCTGTTACAAACATAATACTATTGGACAAGTTTAGTTCTGCTGTTACTGAATATGTCGAAAAGACAGCAGATATAAAAAACACAAAGACAATCACAATCATAAAAGAGATTTTTCAACTCTTTGTGACAAAGTTGAAAGAACTCAGTGTTTTACAGAGGCTTTTGGTAGGTACACTATTGATTAACACTTTTGCAAACCAAATACCTGTAGCTGTAAGCAGAGCAGACCAAGTTTCTGATGCGCCATTTTTCGAAATGCTAAGGGATGTATTCAAGAACCTTGTGACTTTGGAAAGTAAAAAAATTATACAACCCACTTATTAACTAAACAAGAATTCTCTGTAATTTTTATCACCTTTTATAAAAAAATTCTCTAATTTATTCATCCTTTCTGTGAATTTTTTTAAACGACTCTCATCTTCCATGATGTAGTGATACGAAGTTGTTAGAAAATCATCAGAATTTAAATAATATAAAAAATTATATACTGCGTCTATATTATCATCATTCAAATTATTCAACATCTTGTATACCTTTGACTTTTTATAATCATCTATATGGTCGAACAGTGATATATACTTTTTTTTATTCCTTTTTATAAATTTCTGGTCTTTTTTCTTTATTTTATCAAGGTAATATACTACGCTTTTTAAAGAGTCTATTTCATAGAAAAAGGTAAACTTTATTCCATAGTTTTTGAATACGGAGTTTAATACTGTAGTGTACTTGTTGATTAGCTCATTTCCATATTTTTTTAGATTCGCTAATGTGATGTATTTCCTCGAGCAAACAAAATTGTAAAGGTATAAATCCCATGGATCATTGTTGAAGTACCCCCTCAATTTAAAATTGTATCTATCACTATTGAAATGGTCTCCCCATCTTTTATCATTATAGCAGAGATACCCAAGGGCTTTTCCAACTTTTTTAGAGTCAATGTCTTCGAGAACATCCTTTATGATTTTTTTATTTTTGTCTTTGGAATTATAAAAAAATATTTTCTCATGAATTTCTATGGTATTTACATCTATTAAAAGTTTTTTCAAAAAATCTTTGTTATCTCTCAAAAGAGATGGGTCTGCTATAAAAGCAGGTCTAAGACCATAGATAATCAATAAAAACTGAAATATAATATTTTTCTCATCAAGAGTGGTTTCTTTTTTTAAAAGTAAATCTGCAAATATTTTTTTGATTTTTTCAGAATCTGACATGTAATATATACATGTTTTACAAAAAATTTAATTTTATTTACAGAATACTTGAGAATTACACACATCAATGCTTTCTTCTTCGTGTACAGTCCCTTTATGTCTTAACAACGAGGTCTTGAAAGGTTCAAAATTATGTAAAAAATGTACTCTGGATCTAATGCGTGGGAAATCAGCTAGATATAGAGAAGACACTAACCACCCAGAGTATAACAAAGGAGGCAAATATTACAAAAAAGCATGCCGTATAGTACATGACAAAGCTAGGTACTCTACTCCAGAAATGAATAGAGTTAGATATAGAGCAGAAGAAGAAAGTGAAAGTGTTGCTATAAACATTTTATCTACTATTATAGTCGGTATAGTGACCTTGTTTTTTGCTGGTCTAACCAGTAAACACAATTCTAAAAAAATAAAAAACACCTTTGGGTGTTTTAAGTTTTTTTAGTAAACCACTTTGGACTTAACCCCAGTTTTGCAAGGAAACCTGTCTGTTTATCATCAGGATAATCTCCTTTCAAATCTTGTCTTTTATAGTTCTTGTCGTACCCTACACCAAAATTTGCAAGTTTTCCAAAAGATGGTGCAAACTTTACGTTTATTATGCTTTCGTCTGCAGGCTCTCCGAATGCTTTTTCAAACATTTCCCGCCCTTTACCTGTAACGTTTGGAGCTTCGTAGAAATTCTTTTTGAATTTTTCTATTTCATCATCACTAGTAGCGGTTTTATAACCTATCAAAAATCCCAAGACAGATACACCAAGAAGAGCAGAGACAACAATGGTTAACATGTGATAGAGTTCAAGTTTTTCTTTTGGTTTTATGTTTGCGTCTTTCAATATCCTGAATGGTTTTTTCACAACGTTCACAAATTCCTTGCTCTTTTTATTCTTGTAAGACTTTATAGCCTTTATAGATTGGCCTAATTTTTTGTAAAAATTCTTGTCCATGGTTTAAACAGTTAAAAAAATATTTTGGTTATTCTGAAATTTTTTTTTGTGGGTAAAAGTAAAAGTAAAACATGAACACTACCACAATTATCCTTTTAGGTTTACTACTTGTAGGTATAGCTATTGTCTTACTTCAGTTCAAACTATCAAATGATAAATGCCCTCCTGACCGTGTTATATACAAGTATGTTCCAAGAACATTCAAGGAAGAACAAAGAGATCCTGTAAAGGTTAGTGATGTCTTTAGGGATATGTTTGAAAAACCAAACGTAAAATACGTATAGGTTTATCCTCTCAAATAAACCAGAGGAACCGCACCAGTAGATATATTATCCTGGTAGCGGTTTGGTATAGCAGAATTATTTATAAATGCGTCTATCTGCGCATTTACATCTACATTATTAGACCCTTTTAGTGCCTCCTTAACGGTGCTCGTATTGAGATTGGAAGCATTCAATATGTTAGAAGGCACAGGTTTGTCGCTATTTTGAATCTTTTCTAGTATATCATCTTCGTCGTCTTTTTTCTTTTTTATGTATTCCGAGAAAACCTTTTTTAATTCCTCTTGTTTTTCCGGGTCATTCTGGATTTGCGCAAGACCGTTTTGCTTTACATAAGTTTGGACAAGACCAACAAGTTCTTTGTCTTTTGTATGCTTTTCCAAATCTTCTTTGCTTACACCCAAATAGTCTGCATACTCTCCAGAATTTTTGATAATTTCCCCAGATATCCTGTCGTTTACAGAATTATCCAGGTCATTGAAAAGTTTTTCAAAGTCTGGAAGTTTTGCTAGCGAATCTGATACGTTTCTTTTTATATTTTTCGCAATATCTTCTGCACAATCATTCCAGTATTTTTGAAGATAAAAATATCCAAATATGGTGATGAATATAGATAAAAAAACCGTAATAGTTAAAAAACTCATGCCAAAGAACATTCTTATTACATAAATACAAAAAAAATAAAAAAAAGTTTTGATTTTTTTATTTTTTTTTAATTTTTTATTTTCAACACATATCGTCATAATAAGCATAACTTTTTTCGTATTCATCAAATTCTCCAGAATCAGAGTCGGATTCTTCATACTTTTCCCCCATATCTGAAGAGGTAAAAACTAACTTTAGAACGATTTTATTATCATAAAGATACCCCATGCTTTTCACCTTTCTGAACACATAACCATAACTATCCAAAACTTGAAAGTTATTCATCAAATGACATCGTAGATATGACTCTCTGTTGTTTACAATGATGATATACTTTTCTCCTATTATGTACCTAATGTACACATTCTCACTTTTTACCTTGAAAAAAGGTTTCATCTTCAAAGAGTTTGAAAACTGGTCACATAGCTCATCAACTTCTTGGTTGTTTGTATCAACGTTTATATTCATGATTTGCAATTGTGAAACAAGGTCGTTGTCGTTTTGGCTGTGATTGTAATTGTAGTATTCTTCTTCAGAAAAAAAGATATCAGATTCGATATCTACCATGGTGTCCACTATTAGTACGCCCATAATGTTTGTGTTTAAAATGCTTTTTTGTAAAAGAATTAAATTTTTTCTAAAATGTTTCGTGTCTCTTCAACAAGAAATTTATAAATTTCATCGTTTTTACTCTTTTTTGCAACCTTTGAAGAGTTTATAATCATCTTTTTTACATGCCCAAATAGATATTTAACTACTTCTAGATGACCAGCGTGTGATGCCAGTCTTATGGATTCCAAAACACACAATGTATCTTTCTCTAATTCTTCCATCATCCACTTGATAGCATCCAAATTCCCATTAAGAGCAGCTGTCTCCAACGACAAGGAATTTACCACCATGCCTTTTTCATAAAGATATTTCAATATCTCCACATTTCCATCTGCTGCAGCTGATTCCATCATATCCACACTTAGCACATTAGCTACGTTTTGAAACAGGTAATCCAGTTTTTCTTTCCATTTTTTACTTGCATATATATTCGACAGGTCATCGTAGTAATCATAATAATCGTCACTAGATAAATCGCGTGCAAGAGCCTTTAGCTTTTCAAAAGTTTTCATTAATATTAAAATTAATTTTTTTTTGATTTTTAACATTAATGAGAGATATCTCTATTGTTTTAAATGCTGTAAATGTTGTCATGAGGATAATCGAGGAAGAAAAACAAAGAAGAGACGTGTCAGGTCTCAAAAGAGTACTAAGAATGTATATAGAAAGAAACGTAGGGATAGTGGTTGATACCAATAAAAGTAGAAATGAAATCAAAAAATTAATAGAGAATCAGTATTCTTCATCAGAGTCTTCTCCAAACAATTCCTTGAAATCTGTAGCTTCTTCTTCATAATAGTCAACTTCCATCTCAACGTCTTCTTCATAAATGTCTGTATGCAAACTAGACTTTTTGATTTCTTCTGTTAATGCTGTAACTGTCATACTATACGTGTTTTTATCTATGATTTCTCCTCTTGTTTTTTCATATTTTTCTTTTTCTTCACACTTGCGTTTATAACCGTCTATAAATTCCGATACCTTTTGAACAGTTTGAGGCGATATCGAATTGAAATCGAAAAAGATTCCGTTATTGTTACTAGAGTAATTTTTAACCGTGTCATTATCAGTGAGTATATTGAAAATCTGAGAATAGAAAATCTTATCATCGTGTTTCTTTATCATTTCAGTTATTCTTGAATATGTATCTGCCATTTTAACTTTTGAAGTTATATTTTCTTTAAGTTAAAAAAAAACAATATTTTGAATATCAATGTTGAGTGTCGTAACCTCCGCCATTACAAAGACTAATAGTTGTGGTAAAGAAGTATATGAATTATCCCAAAAAGATATTCTAAGACGATTCATGTTTCTTGGTAGTGAAAAGGGGACTTTTTATATCAATCCTATAAAGCTTACAGAAATTCACATGGACAACCTGAAGAATCTCTTGGCTAACAAAAAATATGATGTTATTTTGGACGTTGTAAAAGAATACATGCCAAGAGTCTTCAAAAGAGACTATATCTTGCTAGTACTTGCTTATAGTTGTTCATTTATTAAACTAACGCCTAACCAAGAAGATGAGGAGAAAAAATACAAGGAAGAATTTTTTAATTGTGCAAGTGAGACATGTATTACACCTTACTATTTATTTATGTTTATAGAATTTTACCAGGAAATCAATAAAAAACTTTTTAATGGGACAAAAGCATGGAATAATTCAATCAAAAAGATGGTATCAGACTGGTATTTATCCAAAGACTCTCAAAAACTAGCTTATCTTGTTACGAAATACAGAAATCGTAATAATTTTACACACAGAGACGTCTTGCGTCTTTGTCATGTAAAAAGTTTAGATGCGCCTACCAACATGGTGTTTGCTTTCGCTGTAAAGCAATACAGTACAGAAGGTAGAATACAAACTCTACGTGAAAGTAACACCAATGAAATTTATACTTATCTAGAGGCTTTTGAAAAAATCCAAAAAGAAGAATCAGAGGAAAATGTAGCGGAACTAATCAAAAAACACAAGTTTACAAGAGAACATGTCCCTACACCTCTTTTGAAATCAAAATTGGTATGGGAAGCCCTGCTGGAAGAAATGCCAGGTATTGCTTTATTGAGAAATCTAAACACGATAACAGAACTAGGTATCTTGGATAACAAAGACTATCACACAAAAGTAATTGAAAAAATTGAGAAAATTAAAGCCCATCCCATGCAGATTTTAATTTCACTAAAACAATATGCTGCAGGTAAAGGATTTAAAGGAAACAAGGTTTGGAACCCAGATAGAAAGGTTGTTGGCAGTTTAGATAAACTATTTTATGATTCGTTTAAAAACCTCGTGCCTACAAACAAGAGAATCTTGTTGGCACTTGATGTATCAGGTAGTATGGGATATGATCCTGTATGCGGAATAGAATGCATGAATGCAAGAGAAATTTCATGTGCAATGGTGATGGTTTTTGATAATCTAGAAAAAGACGTGGATATAATGGGGTTCTCTTATGAATTTATCCCACTTTCAATTTCGAGTAAAAGAAGACTAGATGATAATATAAACACGGTCTCGAACCTACCGTTTGGCAGAACTGATATAAGTTTACCTTTTACATGGGCACAAAAAAATAAGAAACTTTATGATGTAATCATTGTGTTTACAGATAATGAAACAAACTGTAATAGTATTAACCCCGCTGATGCTTTAAGAAACTACAAACAGAAATTTGGACTAGATACAAAACTGATTGTATGTGCCATGGCATCTACAAATTTCACGATTGCCGACCCAAATGACAAATCAATGATGGATATATGCGGGTTTGATGAAGGTACTTATAGTGTCATCAATGAGTTTATCGAAAATTTCTGAGTTCGTTTTTTTTCAAAAAAATTTTTTAAGATACTATATTGTAGTCCCTGACCCGAACTGTAAAAGATTACAATTTGAACCTTTCTTTTACTAAATATCTTGGTCAGGGAAAAATTAACCAACAAAAGCAGTAGTGTTTATAGGAGGTGCGCAATCCTTTTAAATGTGCTAACTTAATTGGTTAACCTTCCTTTGTTTGATTTTTGAAAAGTTTTTTTCCGCTTAATAAAGGTTATACTTATGATATTAATTAACCATCATTTGACCCGAACTGTAAAAGATTATAGATATTTTGTTATGTCCATGGTACTCTCTTTTACTAAACATCTTGGTCAAAGCCCTAATCCCTTGGTAAGGATTCCTAACTGGGTAACTAGTTAGGAATAGTTTACTTAAAACAAAAATAATGACAGCATACAATGAGTGGTTCCTATGTAGTTAATTTTATAGCAAGTCCAGGTACAGGCAAGACTCTTATGGCAGCATTGACATTTGCAGCTTTAAAGTGTGAACACAACACATGTGAATTGGTTCAAGAATTCGCAAAGGAACTTGTATGGAAAGAAGAGTATGAAACTTTGAATAACCAGTGGTATGTGAGTGAAAATCAATACAAAAGATTGAAATCCGTGTACAAAAAGGTAAAGTTTGTAGTTACCGATTCTCCATTGTTTTTAGGGGTGTATTACAACCGTAATTACCCTGATAACGTATGTAATGTAGAAAAAACTGAAAAAATGATTCTCCAAAAAATAAAAGAATTTAACAATATCTATATTTTCTTGAAAAAGAATGAGGAATTTCCTTTTGAAAACATTGGAAGAGTCCACAATGAACAGCAATCTTTGAAAATCCAAAATGACCTAAAAGAAATACTTGAAGAATTTGGTATATCATTTCTAGAAGTTAAATCTGATGCTAATGCTGTAGGTGACATAGTGAAATACATCCATGATTCAGCTAGTTTGTTAAAGAAAAACTAACTTTTATATTTAATGGGGATTATAGACAAGATTACAGCACATAAGAAATGCTTAAAGTATTCCTTTTCCATAGATCCTTCAAAAGAGCTAATCGTAGACTTTTACAATGTTTATTGCAATTTTATAAATTTTGATAAATATGGAAAGTTTACTAGCAAAAGCTTTGACAAATGCTTAGGCATAACCTTGAAATCAGCTTTCAACCAAGAGTTTTATATAGTATCAAAGCCTATATATGAAGCAGACCAAAAAACTATAGAGTTATATAGCGTGCTTTATAAAAATCTCGTATACATCATTGTTCAGGACGACCATATAGAAAAATCTCAAAACAGAGAAAGAGACGACTTTGTGTGCTTGATGTTAAATTATCTAAAACCCAACTCATTTGTCATCACCAATGATAAATTTGTAAATTTTAGGTCCATCTTGGAAAATGTCAAGCCGTTTACTTTGAAAACAATATATAAAGGTACAGTAACAGAGACAAAGTATACAGAAGATGCCATCAAGAAGATAAAAGACCTCATGATTGAAAACCAATTCAAGTTTAAACGTAAAAAGTTTAGATTTACAAGTTAAAAAAATAATTAGTCAAGGACGTAATGGAAGCATACCTTACTCAAAACAAAGCTAGTATCCTGACAAGTTTCAACAAATTTAAAGCATCCAAGAATTACATGGGTATATATTTCGACCAAAATGGCAAGACGTTTATTACCTTTTCAAACATTGATAATTTTTCTAAACCGAGCATAACATTTGGTAAAAAATCTTATACTTTTTTTTGCGTTTTTGAATGTGCAAGAGATTTCGAGGAACAATTTGTTGAATTGACTACCTAGTAAAATAAAAATTGTGTATAAATTTTTTTATTTGACTAGTACATGCCGAAAGGAAAAATATTTAGGAAAGGATTCTCTTTCAAGAGAAAAGATGGTACACTTGTTAAAGTACCTGGAAAATACATCATTGACAGAGGTATGCCAGGAAAAGGTCCAAAACTTATTCCTAAACTTAAAAAGGGTATGCTTTCTAGAATAGGGTACAATGTGAATAACGGTGATGTATCTCGTCATCGTGCACTCAACAAGGGAGTTGAGGAATATAGTAAAAACACAATGATAAAGAGATTGAATGCAGTTTCTATATTTCTCAAGAACACTTCACCTAAAAAGTCTGAAATCTTTAGAAAAGATACTAGATGGTTGAGTGAAAAGAAATGAAAACTTTTTTTATTTGTTAGTACTAAACCATGCCTACAAAAAGTTCAAAGGCTAAATCTCCAAATAAAAAACTGGTTAAAAGAGGCGGTAGTTCAAAATTAAAAATCGAGAACAAAAAGGCTCTTTCTGCATTGGCTGCAGGAAGTTTGGGAGCACTCGGCACAATCGGTGCATATTATCTTTATAAAAAGAAACGAAACCCCAAGCTAATGACAGAAGCAGCTATAAAAAAAGAAATAATTGTATTGCAGAGGACAAAGGATGAGCTCGATGAAAAATACGACACCTTACCAAATAACCTCATGATGAATATATCCAATGCGTTCAGATTACCTCTTTCTCCCATACCTGTTTTGCAACAAAAACAATACAATGAAATCGCAAAACGAGTCAAAGAGTTATCAAGTGAACTTGCTCGTAGAACAAGAGTTAAAAAGGAACAAATCCAGGAAGAGCTCGAAACGTTGAAAACCCAGATAAAAAATATCGAAGAAGATATACAAGAGAACCAAAACAAGATAAACAACAAGCTATGGGAACAGGGTCTTTTGGTGTATAATGGTGTGTATCCTGAAAGTGAAGAATCTGCAAAATACAACCAGCCTTTTAGAGATGCTATACAAGCCGCAAAGGATAGTACTGTCTCCTTGTTTTCAAAGATTAGGAAACTTGAAGACGAGTTAAAAAAATTTACTGAATAAAAAAGTTAGAAAAATAATTGATGTTTTTATAGATGGACATGGACTCGGATTACATCTATAAAAAGATTATGAACACTGACAGTCATATACTAGAACTAATGAAGACTATAAAGGAACTAGAAACGAATTTAAATAAACAAGTTTTAAAGCATGAAGAGCATGTAACAGAGCTTGTTTATAAAATTAAACAACATGAAAAATACATTGAAGAAATGGTCATTAAAATGAGAGAACTGGAATTATCTCTTGTAAGAGGTGTAATTCCTCGTTAATTCTCCTCGGTCGATGTTATTATGATTGATATCTTGAGGTTTGCGCAAATCATCCCTAAAGATTGGAATATATTGTTGTTCACAGTCTACTTGAACAGGCAAGCAACTTTTTCGGGCCTGCATGTATTCTCCACGTAGATAGCCAGATTCTTGGTCTACATTTTTATATGTTCTCTTTGGGAGACCTTCGAAAATCAAGTCTGATGTCTTGTAAGTTTTGTAAAGGTCATTCATCATTGTGTTTTTTCCATATTTTAAAGCAGTTTCTTGCTCTATCAGTTGTGCAGGCACACCATAATGAGCAGTTAGAAAACTGTCCATATCGTTTGCGTCGGTTGTTCTATATTTAAGAGGTTTTTGCGGCATTGTTCTGTATGTCTTTAAATTCTAAAAAAAAAATCAACTATTTTCGTTGTTTTTAATATCTTGTATCATCTGGTTTTTTACCTGCTCTCTTTTTACCCTGAAAGCTGTAATAACTGCAGCACTAGCTAATCCGATTGCTCCGGTTATAGCTAATGTTTTCTTGAGAGTCCTGTGCTTTTTAACAGGTTTTTTTCTAGACATGGTTTTTTTTCTCTGCGTAACCATTTAATAATACCCACATAAAATAAATGCGCGTTTTTTTAAAGAAAAATTTGTTCGTTTTAATTAAAAAATGACAAGTACAGGCACCACGGTTAATAATAACATTATCATAGAGGCAAAGAATCAGTATACGCTACAACTGATAGACACTCTTGCTCCTTATATCTTTAGTGGCTTAAAAAGCATACATGTAAAATGTTCATCATTGAAAAAATTCCAGGAAGAGCTCACCAACATTCCAAAGTGGAACAAATTAATCATTGAAAATGAATATGACCGTGTTGTAAAGTATTCAAAATGTGACTGGTTAGATAAGCTCATAGAATCTGTATTTGTATGCAATGTAAAGATTCTTACAGCCATAAATGCAGACAATGATAGTGTTTTCCAAATAAAAGTCCCAGACACGAAGGATTTCCTACATGCATGTTATGTAGAATCCGCAAGAAATCTATTTGTCGAACCTCACTTGATTAAAGACGATGAGCACAATAAAAACATGAAGATGTGCATCGAGACTATAGGAAAATCCATTGAAAAAACTATCCATCATTTTATCCCTAAACAAGAAATCATTGAACAATGTCTAAATGCTTACAAGAACGAGCAAGAAACAGGAGAGGAAGAGGACGATAGCGGAGCGGAGAGCGACAATGAACAAGAAGAATTTGAACAAAAAGACGAGTTTGATGAAGAAAATAACGAAGACGAATTAAAGATAGACAATGATGGTTACAAGTCCATAAATGAACATCAAGCAGATGTGTTGATGAATGAACCAAAACAACCATCTGATGAATTTGGTCAACCAGATTTAGTAACGAGCAATGAGCCACCTATTTTGCCAGAAGACAGTAGTCCCAGGCAAGAAACCCTGGAAACCATGCAGATTCCTACACACAATGTCAAACAACATGTGCATGAAAAGGAAGACTACTTTTTTTCCAGTGACAGCGATTGAGCGTAGCGAAAGAGCGAACCAAGGATTGAGCGTAGCGAAAGAGCGAACCAAGGATTGAGCGTAGCGAAAGAGCGAACCGGTCGCAAAATTAATATATTTTTATTAAAAAGAATAAAGAACAAGAATGTTTATAAACAACATGTATCATGGATATACAGGGTTGATAAATCTTGGAAACACGTGTTATATGAACAGTATTATACAGGTACTTTCAAACAATACAGACATGTCAAGATATTACATTGGTTTTTCACATGCTTTAAATTCTAAAACTAAAAATCTATTTAAAAACTATCAGATGTTAATAACAGAAATGTGGAAGGGTAACAACATCATAAAACCCATATCATTTAAAAATTCTGTAAATATGTTGTTGAAAAACCAAAAGTACAACAATGTAGAGCAACACGATGCACATGAATTCTTGCTAGACATTCTAGACATTATACATGAAAATTCACGTGTTGAGAAAATAAACGACCCAAACTGTTCATCAGAGGCATGTTCCAGAGCTGCAAGAGAATGGTCTAATACGCTAAGAAATACAGAGTCTTTTATAACAAGAGAATTTTATGGGCAATACAAGATAAAATATGAATGTAGTATATGCCTTTACAAATTCTACAAGTTTGACGTGTTTTCTTGTATGTATTTGGACTTTCCAACAAGAAAAAAAGAGTGCGATATTCAAGAGCTTATAAATCATCATTTTTTAACAGATTATGTAACTCTTACATGTGAAAAATGTCATTGTAGTTCTGAACACACTGTATCTAAAAAAATATTCAAGATGCCACGCGTTCTTGTAATTGTGTTGAAAAGATACACCACAAGCTCTTTTAAGAATTCTGTAATTTTAAAAAATATAGAGAACATGAATATCAAGAACTATGGTACTTACAATCTAAATTCTGTTGTGTGCAACAATGGAAATACCCTACAATCTGGGCATTACTATTCAATAATCAGCAGGGATAATAGATATACTTTACATGATGACCATAAAATAACACAGATTGAAAGTATAAAACCATCATCTGATGCTTATATTATTTTTTATAGTCAGAAAAAAAATAACAAGGGGAGTAATGAGTGTGTCTATAATAGACAAGTATCTAGAAACTGAGATGGGTGACATCGATCTATATTCTGTGATTGGAGAATGCACAAACTTGAACAGGCAAAGTGTAGTTGGTGACAATGGAAATGGGGAAGAAGCACCAGAAGAAGAAAATGTGTTTGTATCTAAAAACCACAAGTTACGCAAGAGAAATTCCGTAGAATTGTACAAGCACAAAAACGTAATCAATAGGAAATCATCCCTTGTTATTAGCAAGGATAGTGACAGAGTCTACGACAATGTAAGCAATCACAAGGCTGCAATCCATTACAAGCGGTATGGACAATTTTTATCTTTATCAAACGATGCTAATCCTGAAAAAAAATACATCATTGACATGTTTGACCTTTATAGTAAACTTGACAAGAAACCCAAACATTTGGAAAAGAAAAATTTTTTCAAAAAGTTTTCAAAGTTTTTTAATTTATCTTGAATTAAAAAGGTTTTCAAAGTTTTTTAATTTATCTTGAATTTTTTTAGATTCTTTTATCAATGACAATTGAAGATATTTTTTTTAGTTTTTTTGCAAAAGACATCTACGTTATCCAAAATGTCAATTTTTTGGAAGACGATAGTGAATTCATAAATTCTCTTTTGAACAAGAAAGAACCGTCAGAAACCGAGAAACAAATAATATGCTGTGTTTTGAGCGCCTTTATATACACCAAGTTTTCATGCAATTTGGACATCAAAACAAAAGAGTATGAAATCTATGAAAAATCAAATGGTTTACGTTATGGGATATTTTACTTGAATAACTGTCTATACCTGGTGTTTAAAGGTTCGAGTACTATAAGAGATTTTGTGACAAACTCCAATATCACTCTTGTAAAAACAAAACTTTTTCCTGGAAAAGTACATGGTGGATTCTATGATTTACTGGAAGAAAATCACAAGTCTATTTTTAAATCACTATTGGATTTTTCAGAAAAGCATAAATGCAATTCAATTTATATAACCGGACATTCTTTGGGAGGAGCATTAAGCTCTTTATTTTATTCATTATGTAAACGCCACAAACAAATCCAAAAGAAGACACCCATTAGTATAAAAAATGTCACATTTGGGTCACCTAGAGTAGGAGATTCAAAGTTTTGCAAAAACCTAAACACTTGCCGTATTGTAAATAAGAAAGATATAGTAACCATGTTACCTTTTCCTATATGCTATCGTCATCTAAATGTAAAACAACACTTTGAGACTAGTTATGGGCTGCCTTCCATTAAAGACCATAGCATATCCGAGTATTACTATTGTACCAAATTACGTAATTTTTTTTTGAAAAGTAATAAGTAAAGATGGGTTCTTTAAAAGAAAAAAAAATTAAGAACAAGCAGAAACCAAAAAAGCCAAAGTCTAAAAAGGTTAAACAAGACCGTGTAAGTGACAAAAAAATTATAGGCGCGGCTGGTATAGTGGGCACAACCGCTTTGGTGGCATATCTCACAAAGAAAAACATAGACCTAAGGAAAACCCTTGATGGTTTAAAAAATGAACTAGAACACTACAAGGCTCAAGATGGTAAATTATCGTTTTCCCTATTCGGTAAACAAAAACCGACAGAACAAGCGCTTGCAAGACAAATCAGAGATTTAGACAAGGAAATTGTCAATAAGAACCAGGCTATAGCTTCGTTAGAAAAGGGAAAAGAGACGTGCGATAAAGCATACATAGAAATCCTAAAGAACCTCGATGAATGCAACAAAGGATACAGAGAACTTCTTGAGACACTAAAGCAAAGAAACAAGGACTATGAAGAACTTGTTTCCAAACGAAAAGGCGACGACGGGGATGTAAAATTTAAATTTTTAAGAACTGAAGAATTTCCCAAGATACCTGGATGGAACAAGGAAAAACCAAAGAGCAGAATGTCCGTATAAAATAAAAAACACTATAAATAAGATTTTTCTTTTTTATAATGTTTTGATTTCTTTAAAAAGTTGATATTTGACATCGTTAAGAGATGATATACTCTGGTTAAATTTTTTGCTTTTACAAAAGGAAAGATTTTCACTTTCAATTTGGATAGTGTTATAATTTAGTTCCTTTAGGAAAAACACAACAATTACCAATATGTTTTTTTTAGAATGTATATCCTCCAAAACGCTAAACTGCTTGCACACCTTATACCCTTTTTGTATAAGAGATTTCATATTAAAAGGTATATTGTACTTTTCAAGTATTTCTGTTAAAATCTGGTCATTGTTGTTCACTACCTGATTAACATCTTCATTGAAAAAATCCTTGTATAACTTGCAGCACTTGTTAAACAGTACAAAATCTTCAGGTATATCAAAGATTTCACATACAATTTCTTTTTTAACAGGGTTCATAGCTATGTATGCGAACACTGCTAGAATTCCTTTGGTATGCTTTCCTTTAAAATTTGCATCTTTGTTGTTCTTTTTTATCTCGAGTAGTTTTTTATACTTGTTTAGTATAATTGTCATGTGTCTTGTAGATATTCCATAGTCATGGCTTTTACTTTCCAAGATATTTTTAACCTTTAAAATAAGCAAGTCTTCTTGAGTAAACGTAGACCACTTCATCAGATTTTGAACATATGTAGATATATTTTTGTTGTTGTAATTTATAGACAGATTATTTTCATTTGACATGTATGATGTTTTTGAAAAACCATTACATCTAGACTCATTAGGCGAGTCCTCGTACTTTGAAGTTTCATCTCCAAAGTCGATAAAGGTTGATTCTTTTACTATACCACAATTATAGCACACCAGCATCATTTCAGAATTGTATCCAAAATCACCAGTGTCACACAGGCAGTCTTTCTCTTTCATTTGTACTTTATCCTACGGCAAATTTAAAAATTAATTTTTTTTTAATATTCAAAAATAACCATCCTCATGCCAGAACCTCCCTTGTTTGACCAGTTGAAATCTGAGAGAAAAAAAGAAAACGCCATCGTCATGGATATGAAAAGAAAATTTTACAAAGAGTGTACAAGTCTAGTTAAAACAATGAATAACATAGGCGTGACACAATGTATATACAAGACACCGATGGTATCCTTGGGATACCCTGTGTATGATGCAACAGATGTAACAAAATATATTTCAAACAAGCTAAAAAAGGAAAAGCTAAAGGTTAAATTTTTATCTAAACATGAACTTTTTATAAGCTGGGCTTAAATTTGTTTTTTTCGCAATTTTTTTTTATAATCTTTATTTATACCAATATGGACAAATTCAAGGCTTTTGTACAAGAAAACAGAGAAATCATCACCGGAGTACTACACCTCGTAGTTATTATCCCAATTCTTTTCCTGGCTATTCGTCCAGAATACGTACCTATGATGGTACCCAGAAACGTAGTAATGTACTCTGCTTATGCTATTCTTCTTGCAGGTGCTGTATGGGCTGTTACTATGCTTGTAAAGGCTGTTCAAGAAAGAACAAAGAAGATGGAAGCTGTAGTTGAAATGCCAACTGCTTAATTTTTCAATTCTTGATTTTGTTTTTTATAACCATAAATTATAAAAAATGGAACATTATAGACGAGGTCTTTCAGAACTAGGCCATACAGTATACAGGGAAAATAGGTCAAGCTTTATAAAACAGGCCATCAAAGCGGGTCTGACTGCTGGAGCAGCAATCGTGCTTTACAAATGGTTTAGAAGGTCTATAGACCGGGCAAGGAAGGAAGAAAGCACAAAGATAAAAGAAGAATACAAAGCTAAACTAGACCGTAAATGCAAGGAATATGAAGAAATTAGAGCTAAAATTTCATCCGAGAAGAAAAAGAAAAAGTAATTTTTTTTTAAAACCCAAGAGTATAAAATGCCAACAAAGAAACCGGTAAAGCGCAAGAGTAATACAAAGGCAAAAAAGAACGTCAGCAAGAGTAAAAGAGGTGGTGGATTCTTTAGGTCATCTAAACCCAAAGGACCATTGGTCATAGTGCCTACAAGCAGCGGGGCTTATAAAATCAGGCATCTTCCTCCGTCTACAGACCAACTACGCGAATATTATGAACAAAAGAAAAAATTATAAAAAAATAAAAAACACATGTGGTTATTTACATGTGTTTTTTTTATTTTTTTTGTATTTTTGTAATTTTATCAATTGTCATCACTATCGCTACCACTGTCACTAACAGTTTCTTTACTTAGCTGTTTACCTTTGTTTTTCAAGGGAGATTTTTTCACAGTGTCATCACTTTCGCTACCACTGTCGCTGACAGTTTCCTTTTTAGGATAAGAATCTTCCTTTAGAGTTTCTAGTTCGTTTTTAGAAACAGAGTGTTGTTTGCAAAAAGTTTCACCTTCATTTACAGGTTTCTTACCACATTTCATACCTGCCTGCTTACCTCTTTGAAACATGTATTCACATGCTTTTTCAGCTTTTTTTGCTGCAGATTTTTTTGGCTTTTCTTCTTCACTACTGTCAACTTCTCCAATGATACCATGTGTAGTACCCTTTTTAAAATGAATTTTACAGAGATTTCCTTCGACACGCTTAGAAGTACATTGTGTTTTTTTAGAAGTGATTGCAAGACATCTGTCTTCGGTAGGAGTTGTTGATTTTTTCTGTTTCTTTTTGTCCATACTAAAATGGGCAATAAGTTTTTGAACAAGTTCGCTTTCAACCGTGCCTTCGTCGTCTTCGTCTTCAAAATTTTCTTTTTTATATTCATCATAAAAGTTTTCGATTTCTTTTACGATAATATTTTCAATTTTTTTTCCAATCATTACTAATGTAACTATCATGATACTCTGTTTAAAAAATTAAATTTTTTTCTTGCTGTGTGTGATGACTTTTGAGACTTCTTCTTCCTCTTCTATAAATAATTTGGATGTTATGTTATCTACCTGGTTTTTATCCATAAATCCTAGTAAATTGTCCACAAGAGTTTTCTTTGAAAATGTTTTTGTTTTTTTCTTTTCCTTTATGGAAAAGGTTTCTTGACCTACTTTTAGGTTAACTAACCCTTGGTTTTCCATGAAATCTAGAATTTCTTCTTCGATTTCTTTCTTGGATTCTCTCAGATTTTTAGCTTCTTTATTGATTTCTGTAAGCTTGGTTAAGATGTCAGTGTACTTGTTGACG
>JACCDW010012397.1_pt1 | contig 26383 bp, 26 predicted proteins | sample 7449781 | NCBI WGS metagenome assembly JACCDW01 (sample SAMN15323449, study PRJNA562643) | freshwater metagenome | isolation source: river surface water | place: USA:Blue River Watershed | collected 2017-08-18
CTAGAATACACCTTAAGCAAGTCTGGATTATAAGACTCACCGACCCCCATCTACTCGTTGCACTGCATCCATGCCTCTTTATGAGAGGTTTAGGACTTGGCTCAGGATCGCCCATTTCTTGTTGTTTACAACTCGAATCACATGACGTTGTCACCTTGTTTCTGATTTCGCAGAAACTACCCATTGCGACCGTTAGCCGCGGCCCCAGATCCGTTTCCAGACTGGTTGGTATTCATGTGTTTTAGGGGTTTCCCTGAATTTGAGGGTCTTGCCTACTCGCTACGAGCTAGACTAGACGGTTATATTGCTGATTCAGTTGACGAGACTGAACCACCAGAAGTTGTTACACTGTTTTCCTCTTGGGGAGCAACTTCACCCCCAGGAGCAGCCGCCTGTTGCGGACAGAGATTATAAACGGTCTTAAGTTTGTCAATTATTGTAGCATCATTTACACCTGGCAGTGTATTTACATATTCTATTGCTTTTTTATAGGCGTTCTCTTTGGTAATGGTTTTCCCTCCAAAACAAATGCGAATTTGTTCTTTTTTCATCGTCATAGCAGTTGTCATAATATAGACTGCAATCAAATTACTTGCACTTGTTATTGTGATTTCGCGAATTGTTCCAGTTAGTTGATACAATGTTCTTGCTTGTTGCGAGAATTTACTCTCCATAAAGTTTTTTACTTCACATTCCAATTTATTGGCAAATGCCAATGCATCAGCAACAGATTTTTCCAATGAATCAGTTGTATTGTTTCCAAATGTGAGCCGTTTTGAAGATCCATCCAGCATAATTAGGTAGAGGTAAACAAAGTTTTCTGTACCGTCTTTATTAACTGGGTGAATTTCAGCAGCTGCTACTTTTCCAATAAACTGGTTATGAAGTTCTGAAACTTTATTGTGTTTGTTTCGAGAGTGAGATGCAACATTGTATCCATGGGGAACAAGGGTATTTTCTGTTTCAATCCAATGAGCTTCACATGCATCCAGATCCGATTCATCAACTGTTTCCAGATCTGTAATTGTAAATGCATCATTGCCATACAAAACAATATCCTTAGCCAAGGGTGTAGTTGATTTGCAGGCACATGATTTGTGATCGCTCCATCGACCGACTGATCCATACCGATAGGGTTTACCATTTCGTGTTTTGTGTGTTTTTGCTTGACCGATGTATGATTTACCGGTACTCACACATGTAATCTTATAAATTACGCCTTTTTTGGTTTCAATTTCTGCCATGGTTTTCTGATTTATACTGTAGACAAAGTATTTAGACCTTCACCTTTTTGCGGTCCGCATTATATGGCATGCAAACGAATGTATTCAACCGGAATGTATTATATGGCAGGACACGCACACGGTGTCCCATCATACTCATGCGGTGCAGCGAGGGCTGCCGGTTGAATAGCACAATATCCCCATCCATCAGGTGGCGATTCACGACGTCCCCTTCAAAGAGTTCGAGTGATTTGCCATCCATGTGTTTCAGGGAGATCATGCGTCCATCTGCCCGTTGTACGGTCTTGGCGCCAGGATATTTGTCTGGGCCATTTTGTACGAGTGCATAGAGTTTGGAAAGGTTGAATGCCGTTACCTTCTCAGGGAACGTCAAGTTGGTTGCGATTTTCTGGGGAACACCGAGTTCTCCTACAGACAGATTGGGATCCGGTGTAATCACGGAACGAGCCGAGAATTCCACGCGTTTTCCCTGCAAGTTGTTGCGGATACGGCCTTCCTTGGAACCCAGGCGCTGCTGTAGGGATTTCAGGAGGCGTCCACTGCGTTGGGCGGCCGGTGATACACCAGGAATATCATTGTCTACCAGGGTTGCCACATGGTATTGCAGGAGATTCGTCCACTCATCAATGGGCTTTTTCTTGGGATCCTCGCCAATCTTCTTCTTCAGGGTCGCATTGGCCTTGATGATGTCGATCAGTTTGGAGGTCAGATCATCCTCGGACCGCTGGTTGTTGTCCTGAGTGACCGAGGGGCGCACCTGGGGCGGCGGGATGGGAAGCACCGTACACATGAGCCAGTCAGGACGGCACCAATGCCGTGAGAACCCCAGGAATTCCACATCCTCGTCCGTAATGCGCCGCAGTAGGCGGTAAACATACTCGGGTTCCAGGGGAATCGACATCTTTCCGTCATCATCCACTGTGGCACCAGCAGGCGGTTCCACACCGGCCGGGAGTGCTAGATCTTTCCATTCCGCATAGATCTTGTGTACGGGTTCCTCACGATACTTGGAAGGCTGACGGGATCCACATCCGTCCTCGGTGTCCTCACCGCAACGAGTGGTTCCGAGGCACAGATCGAGTACCTTCTTCCAGCGGGCTTCTCCCTTGAGTTTCCCCAGCGAGCCATGGCGTGCCTTGTCGACCAGGAGTTTCCCACACTTGAAGCACACGCAGCGCAGAATCTTCATGAGGACCTTGAAGAACTGTGTATAGTATACAGGGCGTGCCAGAGGATAGTGGCCGAAGTGGCCGGGGCAGTTGTGGTTGTTTTGCCCGCATGTACGGCATACTTTTCCATTCTCCAGTACACCCATGCGGGGATCAAACAGGCCACCCAACTTCCCTTCCACAGTGGAAGGCGAAGTAATTTCACAGACCGATCGTCGAATAATCTCATCAGGTGAAAACACACCGAATTGAATACCGACGATGGATTCTGTAGCGGACGAATGCGGAAGGAATGGCATGTCTCTATGTAGGAAACGGGGAGTATTTAAGTCTCCTTCCGAGACCCAAGGGTCCCTCAATTTTGTTGCGGTTTCTTTAAGTATACTTGGCGAAATCAAAAAATCCCCATGAAATCAAAAATCCTACATACAATATGTAAGATTTTTGATTCTTTTTGTGTTATTTGGTGTTTTTTTGGTGTTTTAGGAATTTTGGGTGTTTTTGTGGGTATGTTGGTTGTGTTGGGATTTACAGGTGGTTCATGCGGATCTGGCATGCCTGGCGGTCCGAGGTGGCGGGCAGGACGGTCCAGGACTTGGAGGCCTTCAGGGCGGCGAGTAGGTCGGCCTTGACCTTGGCGGCGTTCAGGCCCTGCTCCTTGATCTTGCGGCCAAACAGCTCAACGGCGTAGGTCTTGCTGGTACAACCGGCGACCTCGGACCACACCACAGGGAAGTGCTCCTTGATGTCGTTGAGGCGGCGCAGTACGGGAACAGTGGGGCCCTTCTTGGCGACCTCGACCCAGCCATCGGACTCCTCGGTGCAGACGCTATCGATGTCGCTGTCGCTGTCCTTGACCTCCTTGCTAGGCAGTACAAAGGGCTTCAGCTCCTTCTCCATTGCCATGTCTGCGTTCATGACGATGGTGCAGAGATCCTCGCGGCCCACCGCGGGCTGCACGGTCCAGCTGCGGCTTGCCTGCAGGGACTTCATGAGGTGGCGGTAGGTGTCCTCCTCGAAGTCCATGTACTGCCAGCCATGCTCGCAGGCATCGCGGGCCTCCTGGAAATTCTTCATGTGCCACTGGACGGCATACTGCTCGCGGCCATCCTTGGAATCCATCTGCTTCACCACAACAGGGAAGTTCTCCCAAATATGCTTCCGCAGAGTCAGGGCGGGCATCACCCAGTCATGATCCTCCTCGAGCAGCTTCCACTCACTCTGGGTGGGCTGGTTGGGATTCAGCATCATCAGATCGCCCCAGGCAATGTCCTCGCGGTCCAGCAGCTGCATCAGAGGGTCCTGCATCAGATTGGCAACCTGCAGATCCAACTCCAGACTGGCATCCTTTGCAATCATCATACGAATCACGAGCTCATCGTTATTCATATTCAGTGCATCATACAGCTCAGTGCACTCGGCATGGCTCATCATGTCGAGGGCATTCATCATCTTGGGGGTCAACACAGAGATCATCTTGTTGGAAAGGATTGCGAAGCGCAGGAAGGGAAAGGAAAGAAAGGAAAACTTTCGGAAAGGAATGGAACTTGTTAGGGACACAGAACCTCTCATCCGGCCAGATCGATTTCAATTTTTTCCGGACCCCTAAAATTCACCCCAGAGGGTTGTATCTGCCAATGATTCAGCAATCTGGTTTTCCAACATTCCAACTGCAATCGGATCTGCTCCTTTCTTCGTTATTTGAATCGCATCATGAATCCACTGTGCGATAAATGACATATTGTAGGAATTCCATCCGCGTGTTGAAACCACGGGTGTTCCAATGCGAATTCCATTCGGTTTGAGAGCCGAAGTATCACCTGGGATTGTATTCTTGTTGACCGCAATTCCAACACGTTCTAACACACGTGATACTTGATCGCCATTCACACCCCAAGGACGCAGATCCACTAACAGCATGTGATTGTCGGTTCCACCGGAAACAATGGTGTGTCCCAGTTCTTTTAGTTTGTCCGAGATGGCTCGTGCATTTTTGCGGACTAGTATCATATATTCCTTGTATTCCGGTGTGGCAACTTCTCGCAACTGGACGGCAACTGCGGCAATTTGGTTCATGTGAGGACCACCTTGCATGCCAGGAAAGATGGCATTGGCAATGGCGGGTCCTATCTCTTTGCGAGCAAAGATCAGGGCGGAGCGGGGTCCTCGCAAAGTCTTGTGGGTCGTAGTTGTTACAACATGACAATGAGGAAAGGGAGAGTTCATGAGCCCCGTAGCAACAAATCCTGAAATGTGGGCGATGTCGGCCATGAGATAAGCGCCCACTTGATCGGCAGCGGCCCGCAGTGCGGCGTAGTCCCAATCACGGGAATACGCGGATGCCCCACAGATCAATAGACGAGGCCGAACTTCCAACACCTGCCGCGCAATCGCCTCGTAATCCAGCAGGCCATCTGCCCCCATTTTGTAGGGACGGCTGGTATAATAGGTGGCCGCAGCAGTAATCTTGCGTTTTTCCGTTGCATATCCATGGGATAGATGCCCGCCTGAGGGTAGATCGAGACCCATGATGACATCACCAGGTTGTAGGAGCGCCATATACACCGCAAGATTGGCACCACTTCCTGAGTACGCCTGAACGTTGCAGGTCCATTCGGCGGCATCCAAGGAAAATGCCTTGAGTGCCCGTTGGATACAGAGTTCCTCAATCTTATCCACTACCTCGGTTCCACCATAATATCGTTTTCCAGGATATCCCTCGGCATACTTATTTGTCAGAGTAGATCCCAGGGCTTCTAACACGGCCTGGGATGTGCGATTCTCGGAGGCGATTAAATCAATGGTTTGTCGTTGCCGTGCTGTTTCTTGGGCGATCAAAGAAGCAACGGTGGGATCGACGTCGCGCAAACTCATGTTTGGGAGGGTCTCGGATTAAAACGCGAACAATCCAGACGCACAAAAGTGAACCCGCGGATTTCCAACAGTGTGATAGATATACACCATGTCATACCGAATTCAGTACATTGGAGCTGCCTGGTGTGGTCCCTGCCGGACCGTAAAACCTCTGGTATGTGTGCTCGCCCACAAGTTCGCCTGTACACTCGAGGAACATGATTATGATGCAATGGAGGAAGAGGAGAAGTCGGACATCTCAAAACTCCCCACAGTTCGCGTATGGTCCGGCTCTACGCTGCAAGCGACTTTTACGACACAACATGCCGATATGTTGGAACAGTGGTTGAAAAATCACGTGCGTGTAAATACGGAGGAAGATTTCTAGGACTATGCAGAATGGGAAATGCCGCATCTACAGCGGATCCGCGTCATGTTCGTATATGGCAGAACTTGACGGGTATGCATGCAAATGAGACCCGGATTCAGATGTTGGAAACACTGATGGCGGGCCAGGAATACGTGGTTGCTGCAAAACGTGCAGGAGTCTATGCTTTTCTATTGCAATGGATCGCCGCATATCGTCGAGGAGAGCACCCGGCATGGCCTGGGGCGCGACCGGCTGGCATGAGTCCACCGATGCCGACACCCACCGTCCAGAGGACTGCGCCTGTTTCCATGATGCGTGAAAGCGGCGCCTATCTATCCCAGGGCTCCCCTGGAACACCCATGTTGCCTCACATGAATGAACCCCGCAAGGTTGTGAAAGAATCGACGCTGGCAACCGTTCCACCACCCAAGCGAGCCCTGGATACCCTACATGAATCCTATCGCGTGTTAGGAATTGATGATACAAAGCCACTAAATGGAGATGTACTGCGTCTTGCATATAAGAAGGCAGCGGCGAGGGCACATCCGGATCGTGGGGGAAGTCCTGAGGCGTTCGATACTGTCACACGGGCGTTTTTGTACTTGGAGGAGATTCTTAACAAGCTGATACCGCGTGCAGGAGATGATGCGCGGTTTACAGCACCGGTTACCAAAGAGGCGGCCTTGAAAGCCCGTGATGGGCCTTTGACGAAGTATGCGGTCGAGGAGGCGGAGAGGGTTGTAGGAGGTGCGGGGCGTGCCTTGGAGGAGCCGAAAGTGGCTTTAAACCCCAAAAACCTGAACTTGTCGGTGTTTAACAAGTTGTTTGAGGAGAATCGGTTGCCGGATCCGGACCAGGATGGATATGGGGATTGGTTGAAATCGAATGGGGAGGATCGGCGGCTTCAGAACGAGTCCCAGCTTCGTTCCAAATTCAATGCGGATGTTTTCAATCGGACGTTTGTGGAGCAGGGGACACGTGGGGCGGATGGAACTGCCTTACAACGCTACCAGGCACCGGATGCAATCACGCATCATGGGGGTGTCGAGTTGGGTGCAGGACGTCCTCAACATTACATAAGTCCTGTAGGATCCCGAACAGGATATACAGACTTGAAATTTGCATACGGGGAGGGATCTACATTTAGCCAGGAGGTGGCGGGGGTCCAGGAGGGCAAACGGACCTTTGATGCTATGAAACGGGAACGGGAGTCGGCGCCGGTTCCTCTTTCCACAGAGGAGCAGCGTGTGTTGGAGGCCATGGAACGCCAAAAAGCCGCTGCGGAGGAGGAACGGCGCCGCAGACTCGCGGTGCATGATGTGGCAGCCGAGGATACCTACAGTCGCCTCCAGCGTCGTTTGGCGATTCAATAAGCCAGAACTGTCTCTAACACAAAAATGATTTGCATCTTTGTGTTTTTGTGTTTTTTTGTAGGGTGTTTAGGCTGTAGAGGCGTAGCGGTGCTTCTTGGCGGCGGTGCGCTTGGTGCGGTAGCGGTAAACCATGCTATCCCCGTAAATGCCTGCGGAGTCGCAGGAGGTTGAGGAATGCTCGAAACCCAGACGTCCATACCAGGATCGCAGGGAGACATCATTGGCGGTCATGAGGACTGCAGAGCGATAGTCCTGACGCTCCAGCTCTGCGAGCATGAAGCGGACCAGAATGCGACCGAACCCCATTCCCTCACAATGCTCGGAAACAACTAGGTATTCCAGCTTGTTGTCGACCACCAGGGCAAACCCCAGAATCGCACCACAGAACTCAATACACAGAGATGCATAGAAGTTCCGGTAGTGCCACATGTCGATGAAATTCTGTAGGTCGCCGCGGCTGAAACGCTCGGACATTAGAGAGCGAGTATTGGAATAATCGAGATCCTCGAGTGTCCGTAGGACCATCTTGGATGAAACAGGGGCCATCTTTGGAAAGGAGGGAAGGAAAGGAAGGGAGGAAAGGCAACTCTTGGAAAGGAGACACACCTACACAACAAACCATCTCATTTTTTTCAATTTTTTCTAAACTCCCTACATTCTCCTATGGTCTAAACTGTTGGAAAGTCTCGAATGACAACAACATGCGTATTGCAACCTTGGCGACCGCGGGTGCGTGGAAGGATCTTGAGACTCTTCTGTGGACGATTCGGCAATGGCATGGGGATGCCGAGGTCTTTGTGGCAGCCGACACAGAGATAGCTTCCAAATTGGTAGGACAGTCCTCGGTCCATGTACGGACGCTGTTGGATGACTACAAAGGTCTCTCGAGGAAGGACATGGAGGCTATGTCGGGTCGTACATATCCAACACGGTGGCATGATTTTATGATGGAAAAGGCCACGGTTCTTGCATGGGCACTCGAGCATACATGCAAAGAGGGAGTAGAGAAAGAGAAGAAGGAAGAGGGTGTGTGGTTTTTAGATGCGGATGTGTGTCTGTTGGCACCTCTGGTGCAGCCGAAGGCTGGCCTCGATCTCTGTTTGTCTCCCCACATGATCCGTCCTGTGGATGAGACGCGGTATGGGCGATTCAATGGCGGGTTCTTGTGGATCCGTGATCCTGCGCTTCTTTCTGTATGGAAGCGGGCGACATTTGGATCCCGTTTTTACGAGCAGGCGGCGCTCGAACATGTGTGGGACTCTGTTGCGGACTCCAAGCGTGCCGAGCTTCCCATTCAGGACAACTTTGGATGGTGGCGTTTCCTACAGTCCACCGAGGCTCCTCCTATTATCCAGTCCCGTCTAGGATTCAATCGGATTGCACCAGGGGTGGGTCTGCAATATGGTGGTGCTTCCCTGCGATCGATTCATACCCATTGGGAGGAGGCCTCGGAATTCAACCAGTGGATCCGAGGAAAGCTCGAGTTTCTTGCACGATCCCATGCGCCGGCCAAGGCACTCCTGGGACACTTAGGGCGTCTCCATGGGTGGAAAAAAACACAAACAAAATAATCCCACTAAAAAAATCGAGTCTTACATCAACTAAATTAGTAGACCATACAAATGAGTGGCATTGAATATTTCTACAGCATGGCAACCAAGGTAGAAATATTCCGACAACCGGAACGCTATGCGTGGAACATTCTTCTGCGCGTCCAACAATTTACACAGGAGGAGTTATTGGCAGTCCGCGAATATATATCACTTCCCGAAATGATTCGATTCCAACATTCGGTCTCCATGGAGTTTCTGCGAGCGGAATTTTCAAAGGACATTGATGATTGTTTGGAGGTCGATTGGGAGGACTGTCGGAAATGGATCGATCATCGGTCATAAATGTTTGCCTTGTAGTGTGGGGGCATATAGAGATGAAGACTGATTGTATCTTCAATAGCTCGGATGGAGTGTAGGACCACATTACCTTGTTTGAAACCTGTGCTTCCTACATCCAATCGTTGGACACCCATGTGGCACATGGTTGGCAAGGCATATTCTACCTCTTCGAGTGCGCCTTGAACGACCTGCATCCAACAGCCGCCCTCTGGATGATCGTGGATGGGTGTAGATTGTCCGGATTTCCAACAGATCATAAATATTTCATATTCTGCGGTGCGTTCCAGAAGTATTTTTACATAACGATCCTCATCAAAGCGTGCCTTCGAAAGGTAGGTGAGGGGATCTAGGCGATGTAGAACTTCCCACATTCTATTCGTGCATGAAAAATTGAAATGGCTTGTGTGGCGCAGGGTCCCCACATTTCTTACATATCCCCTTCCCCTCTATCAAACATGTATGCGTGCTATGACGCGTTTGCTGTCTATGGAGTCATAGAGAATGATTGCAACTGTGTACTTGATCGGGACTGGCTGGAGGAGCATTTTCCTACCCTTAGTACCTACGCTTCCTATGTGGCGCGCAACACAATGGGGACTGCGGTCTATGGAAACACGGTCTCATTCTCAACAACCAGTGGTCAGGCAACGGCAAGTGATGAGTTGAAGGCGGATGTGGCACGACTCTTTGCGCTTCTCTGTAAGCATTCTGAGAGCAAGGGACGTCCCTTTCCAACCATGGGATATTTCCTCGTTGTGTCAGGGGATTATAAGGAGGAACATGACGTTTATATCCCTTACACTACGGCCTAAAGACGATCCTAGATTTCCAACACCAAATATTCAGTCTAAAGTTCGCCATCTGCCTAGTGTAGTAAGCGGGCAATGGCAGAGGCAGCAACAACTGTATGGAAGGCAGAGGATGGCATTGGATCCATTGAGCTGCTCGAGACATTTGGGGATGACCTGACGGTCGTCAATGCAGCCCGTGTATCCTTCAACAAACATGTGGATTCCATGACAGCCCGCGACGAGGGTCTGATTCGCTACCTGGCCGAGCACAACCACGTGACGCCTTTTTTCCACCCACAGGCGCGTTTTCGTATTAAGATGCCGATCTTTGTCGCCCGTGAATGGTATCGCCACCAGATTGGTCTGGCGCGCAATGAGGTAAGTCGGCGCTATGTGGATTCGCTACCAGAACTCTGGTTTCCCTCAGAGACGGGTCTGCGAGCCCGTGATCCCAAGGCGAAGCAGGGATCCAAGGAGGAGCCAATTGCGGATGCCGAGGCGACCGTGGCCGAGATTGCGGCCCATGGCAAGGCCACGGTTGAATTCTACAATTCCCTGCTAGCGAGAGGGGTTGCCCCTGAAATTGCCCGCTCTGTGCTTCCCCAAGGAATGTATACTGAATTCATTGAAACGGGATCACTGGCCGCCTATGCACGCATTTGGTCCCTGCGAACCGATCCGACCGCCCAGCGCGAGATTCAGGCATATGCGCGGGGACTAGGGGAACTGTTGGGATCCAGGTTTCCCGTGAGTTGGCGGGCACTTGCCAAAGAAACCTAAAGGGCGCCCAGATAATTCAAAAAAACAGTATGATCCCCGTCTTTGTTATCAGTCTCAAGCGGGCAACAAAACGCCGTGAAAACATGGAGCGACGCCTCACGCGGTATGGGATTCCCTTTACGTTTTTGGATGCATCGGAACCCAAGGACGTCCAAGGGACGTTTGACGCCCATTTGTCTCCTACACAGTGTGCGTGTACGTATTCGCATCTACGGGCCATGCAGGCATTCCTACAGTCCGATGCAAAAGCGGCCCTAATTCTCGAAGATGATATTTTGTTTCGCAGCGATTGGCTACAAATTCTAAACGACAAATTGCGCCTGTTGGAAACCGAGGATCCTCAATGGGATGCCGTATTTTTGAATGTTGCCGAACCATATGATGTGTTGGGCCAGTGGCATGTGGCGCGCAGACAATGTCTTTCAGGAGGCTATATTCTGCGCCGACAAGCCGCCCAATGGATTCTGGATCGCTCCGCGAAATACGATTGTATTGATTGGATGACACAACTCCTACAAGAACGCGGACATTCCTACACGTATTATCCCTGGCTCGCCATTCAACAAGGCGAAGAGACCTACAATGGTACTAATGTGTCCGCGGATTGGTCCAAAGTCAAGCGGTGTCTCGCGGCTTCCGGTTTTGGTCTGCATCATTATGATTTCTGAGTATATACAAACGGAGGATAATCAATGAAAATATCCGGCATATTTGCAATATTTGGTGTATCCAGACGAGATGGAATTGTCTCTGGATTCAGTCCACAAAAATCCTGTTGATCCTTTCGAATGAACGTGCATTCAAACACATTGGGTATGCGGATCCCTTTGTAGTCCATGGTCCCACATACATTATTCCCATGAAAATGGACGAGCCAATGGGTAGCCGCGAGCTTTTGAAACACTGCCATCTTTTCCACAACCGGTATTTGGATATCAAGACCTGTATGGGGATGGATGGATGTTGGAAAATGGAATTCCATAACAATCTGTTTGCACCGTTTCAGGTGGTCCACCGACATTGTATGTAGCCATCGTAATTCGTAGGTTTCAATATCCATCTTTAAGAATATGTCCCCATAACTTGAAATAAGTTCATGTAAATTAGTGGTTGTCTCGGTATTCTCGGTTCCTATATTCTTTTTGTAGAATGTAATGGCTTCATTTGGATGGGGTAAGGCCTGTATCGTCCCATCAAATGCATGGCACGGTAGATTCGGATATTGTTTCAAAAATGCCTCCTCAAAATCAATGTTATCAGAAATACCGCAGGATATGAGTGCATCGTAGGATGGTAGATCTACTATAACATACCCACCATCTCCCAGGGTTCCAATACGGCGTTTCGGATATTTAGAGGCATACACACGCAGGGAATCCACATCTCGAACAGGAATCACCGAATTGTATACTTGACCGATACAAGTATGGCCGAAAGGAGTATAATGGGATAGTAGTGGTTCATCTACATAAATTTCCGCGGTCGAATACTGGGCCAAGGCAACGGAAGGATTGATAAAGGGAATTTGAAGATTTGTTGTAAGAGTTTCCAGTAATTGAATGAGTTCATATCGCTTTCCAGATGTTCGTGTATGAATGTGAGATACAACAACTAGTTTTTTGGGAAATACCAAATCCTGTATGGCAAGGAGATCCTCCGCGATTTCTGTATCGGAAAGGGAACGTATCTGAATATTCGCTCGGTCATGAAATCCATATGGTTCCTCTATTAGAATATGATGTACGTATAGTCCATTCCATTCATAGCACAGGCGACTCGCAATTTCTACCACAACCACTGCACTCTCTTCAAACTCCTTTTGAAGAAAACTCTGACACAGAATCGGTCTTTTTTCCAGGATACCTGTTCGAAAACAATATTGTGTCATTGAGTTGTCATGGGGAAATATGCCTTTGCAATACCGAATTGCCTGTAATATCTCCTTTGTATAATGTGGATATGTCAGTGCATCTTTCACAGCAGATACTGTAAAGTTCCGGGATATTGAATCTTGACGACAGGATCCAAACACAGAGACCTTCATTTAATTGGGACATGTTCCAAATAACTGTAAAAATACGTAAAATGAAAAAGGGGATACTTTTTCATTTTACGAAATTACCAAACTTGCCAAATAACACGGTGTAAATTACTTGTGAATGCAACAGATTTCTGAGGAGTTTGTCTTGTGAGCGGGTTCGACTACCCAACCGGACTTTGCAAGAGCGGGAATCATCTGTGCGATAACTTCTTGGCGAATCACGAGTTCATCGACACCGCGTGCAACCGCCATGGCACGCACCATGGTATTGTGAAACTCCAGAGTGTGTCGGTTCTTATGGGTCTTCCAACAGACAGGAAATGACTCCTTCAAGTCCTCAATCGACTGAATCGAGTCTGCTGTCATGGAGGGCAGATGATCGAATTCCCGCACCTGTTCGGAAAACTTCATGGCAATGACGCAGAGATCCCCTGGCTTCTCAGGGCGTTCCACGGACCACTTATCCGAAGCCACAAGCGCCTTGATGAGACGAATCTGCGCGATGTTGGTATAGTGGGGAATGTGCTGCCCCCATGCCTCCAGATTCTTCTGGTGCCACTGGATGGCGTAGCGATCACGACCATCCAATGAATACGGCAACTTGATAAGACATACGGGGAAATGCGTCCAAATATCCTTCCGCAGACGGAGGGAAGGAACACTGGTAAATGTAGAAAGAAAGGACGGAGACATGTTGGAAATCGAACGAATGACAAACAGAATATTAAATCACACAGATCAACCAAATACCAAACTTACATGTCAATTTTTTTTCAAAGGACCTAAACCCCCCTTACATCCAAGGATTCAACCATGGTTTCCTACATAACAAGCTTATACTCTGTACGCGATGATTATCTTCCGACACTTTACGAACAATTTCAGGAACTTGACAAGATATGTGCGCCCCTGTTTGTTTGGACGGATCGTCCTCTTCCGTTTGCATGTCGCGCCCATGTTCTTCTGGCACCCCTCCCATCCTTTGCATCCTACATGCTGTGCCAACATCCCGTAGCACTCCCAGCCCATCGAAATCCCGCCAAGGATACCCAGGATTTCCTGGCACTCATGAATACGAAAATCGAGATGGTGTGGCGTGCTGCCCCCTTCGTACAGACAACCCAGATTGCCTGGATTGATGCGGGTATTCTGAAAATTGTCAAGGACAAGGCGCGAGTAGCACGGGCGTTTGTGGACCACAAGAGTGTTCTGTGGCCTCAGAAAATCGCACTACCAGGTTGTTGGACGCGTCGAATTGTCGATTTGTACCAGGCGGTATCCTGGCGATTCTGTGGAGGATTTTTTGTGCTTCCTACATCTCTTGTCGCCCTCTTTTATGAAAAGGCCACCCGCCTTCTAGAAGATTGGATCGCGGCGGGACATCTGGCATGGGAGGTGAATGTCTGGGCGGACTTGGAGGAAAAAAACCCCACCCTGTTTGCCTGGTGGGCCGCGGATCACAATGAATCCATGTTCGAACCTAAACTCGCGGTGGACCAATCCTAGACAAACTCTCCACATGGCTGCACTCCTACGACAACTGAATGCGGCCTTGGAATATCAATCTCTCGGAGACCAGCCAACTCATCGGTGCAGAGAACTCCTAGAACCCATTGTTTTCCAACACATGCGCGAAACGTACCTGCCACGTCTGCGAGAGTGGTGGTCTACACATGTCATACCGGCCGACGCCAAACGTTCCATAGTTGTCTATGAAACACGGAATCACGAGCAGTTAGAGTTCCTGATTTTGAATCTTTGTTATTTTGCACCGGATTGGGCTCTGACCGTGTACTGTTCCGAAGAGAATTACACATTTGTAAAGGAGATTGTGGGAGTGAAAGGGGCCACCATCCGCATCCATCGGCCTGCCGAGGGAGACTATGCTTCCGAACGGAACGAATACAATGCTGTTCTGACATCACGCCAATTTTGGAAAGGACTCACTCATTTCGAGCATGTATTGCTCGCAGAGGTTGACTCGTATCTTGTGAGACCCCTGTCGACAATCACTGATCTCGATGACTACGACTACAGTGCATCCAAATGGATCTGGAATACGGCCGCACCTGGCGGTGGTGGCATCAGTCTTCGCCGTGTTTCCTACATGCTTCAGCTTTGCGATGTGGGGATTACAGTATCCATGCAGGATGTGTGGGTTTCGGAGGCAATCCAACAAATAGGAGGGTCTGTCGGATCCCATTTCTCGGAAAGTGTACTGTTAGAGGAGCCTATTGGAGTCCACCAATGGTGGTCCTTTTATTTCCAATATTACATAATCTTAGCGGAACATCCAGAATATAGCCCACTTGTTGAGAAATTGGCTACACTCCCCATTGATTTGTAAACTCCTCGAATGCCGCGAGATTCTCCTTTGCCACAAGGGTTCGCATATCCTTTTTCAGTATCGTATACACGGCATGTAAGTCATCTGCTCGCGTGTATTCATAGGGTTGCGGAAAATATCCGAGGAGTTGTAGGGCATCTGGGGCAGCATAGGCCCGTGTTCCATAAAACTGGTAGCTCTTGCAGTCCTGTCCTGTTATGCATGCCGAACCGAAGTCGAAAATAACAAGGCGATCATGGGTTGTATCCACAAATAAATTAGCGGGTTTAATGTCCCTATGGACCACCCCATTCCTCTGTAGGAATTCCACAGTTTCCAACAGTTGTCGCATCCAATCCTGAAGTTTCGAAAGAGTCAGAACTGTTCCGCTCTTTTGAAATGATTGAAGCAATGTATCGAGGGGAAGTCCCTCCACATACCGAAAAATAAAATACGCCGAATCTTGGGTTTCCTTTCCGTGATACTTGGTTGGATAATCGGCATACAGGAGTTCCGACACATGTTGTAAGAAGCGCGGGTCTTTTTGAAGTCGTTCGTACAATTTGATTTCATGTTGGAGCATTGCCCGTTCTTGTATTCCTAGAACCGGCGTAATACGCACAATGTACCGGAGCTTGTTGGGCGTCATGACAAGATAAGCGGTACTGTATCTGCCATAACCGATCGGTATTTTTTCAACAAGTGTTTGCCACCACAGATCTACATCAGGGAAATCCCCTGTAGCAAAAAACGATTCAAACGCGCGACCCATCCTACCATTCGGCAGTGGTATTTTTTTGTAGGCGTTGTAGAGCGGCGGCAGCATACAGGGCGCGTCTTTCCTCGCGGCTTGGCATGGAGGGTGTGGTAGTGGCGGCGGGTTCCACGAAATGTACGGGCTCGATGAGTGGTTCTGGTGTGGGAGGTTCTGGAATGGCATCGAGTGGTTGCAAGAGATCCAGGGTAATTTCCGCGTTTCGAATACACAGGGGGCCTTCTGCAGGTTCCGATGTAAGAATGGTCGCTTCCATGCAGATGCCATTGGGAAGCCGAAGTGTGAGGGTTTGTCCTGGGGCAACGCAGGTGTATTCTTCAAAGGCGCGACTGAGTGTTTCCTCAGGATCACCTGTATACAGATGGTCCGATGTATGCGGTTGGACTTGTAGGAACCGACAGAGATCCGGTTGGATACGTTCGACCTCAAAATAGTCATCCTCATCCTCCGGTGGATCCAGGGAAACACCGAGTTCCCTACACATCCATGTGGGTGCATAAATACGCAGATTGCCATCCGTATGTGGACCATACATGCATGCAACCACGCCTTCGATTCGTACAATCACCACAGAGCCAACCTCTTCTGCGAGGAGCCATCGCTGAAACATAACCTGCGGAACCCAAATGCGATCCGAACATTCATGGCGGGCTACCTCCTCCTCCGAAAGAAAGGAACAATAGGTCAAAGGAACAATTCGCATTGCAAAGAAAGAAAGGGATTGCGAGACACACGAATCATACACGTACCGTCTATTACTTTTCAATTTTTTCCGTGCAGCAAGTAAGATGCGGACGCGTAAAAAGGCGAGACAGGGCTGGTTTTCCTTCGGTCCAACCAAGCCGGCACCCACATGTCAATGTGCGGATCCCATGACACGGAAGAAATGCAGCGATGCTCCACTAAACGGTTCATTGTTTTGTGAGAAACACCAGGATTGCCAGGGTTCTCCACGGTCTGGTGCGGAACCATCCTATAAACCCGAGCTTTACAATGGGGATCCCGCCATCTACAAATCACACAACTGTTATTCATATGGCATGAATGTAATCGACCCGAAATCAATTGAGTTATGTAAGAAACATGGAAATTGTCGAAGGTTTTTCCATCAGCCCGGTGCCCTCCATGGAGATCGCAATGCATTGGATGCAAGCGAGCGACGTACCTGCCCTGTTGTGGAGCAACTTCAGAAGGCGGACAATCCGTCCATTCAGCGTTCCTCTTTTCACGAACAATGTCCGCGTGGGACCAGTAAGATTGCGCTGGTTGTAGACCCTGGCGAGGATTATCATTATTATCGCCAAGATGCGGATGGTATGTGGAGCCACAAGGACGGTTCCAACAAGGTCAAGCGGTTTGATGCCTTGAAGCGACCCATTTTCAATCCGGAGTTGGCAGCACGGGATTATGAATGGCAGAATTCGTCCCTTAATTACCAGCGTTTCTGCGGGTTTTATTGCGTCCCGCGGGACGGATCGGTCCGTTTAGGAAGAGGCGGCGCACAGGGCGCAAAGGCGCGGCGATCTTTACGGAAGCGACGCTCTCAGAAGGGTTTGCCGAGGCAGAGGTCTCAGACACGGAAGTCTCAGAAGGGACGGACAAGGCAGAGGTCTCGCCTTGTGAAGAAGTAATTGTATTTTCCCATTGACTTACAAGTGCTGCAATGGACGCACGCTGAGAGGGGTTCGGTTGCACCATCTTCTCCACTAAATCCAAGAAATCCCCATGACGATCCCTGTAAAACGCCGATGTAATCGCAAATGGATTCTGCAACATTTCAGTATACACCGAAAGAAGCGAATATCCCAACATCCAAACATCACTTGCCTCCGCCCAATCCTGATCTAACCCATCATACACTTTTTGTAATACACTTTGTGTATGTTGGATATCTGGAAAATAAGTCTCAATTTGATCCATCGGCCAATTTTCTTGTTTCAGAGAATGATACATGTTTGCAAAGGAAACCCCCTGATGTCTCCCCCAGTACAATAGAATTTCGGGAGGAGTAAAAAGAGTATTTGCATGAAATGTATCGATTGGTATGGCGGCATTTTTTGGACGCACGTGTTGTAAATTCCCAATTCGCAGAGTCTCATCAACACGAAGCGCAGTTGGATGAATCGCTCCGTGGACCAAACCAGCGGCATGTAGGGAACCAAGTGCCTGTAAAGCCTGGAGCACCCAGGATTCCCACAGATCCCATATCTCACGTGTTTCGGCTCGTTGTGAAACTGCCTTTTCCATGGGATTAATCATTTTACGACTTGCAAATGAAAATTGTAATTCCGCATTTGGAATCGCATGGACTTTCTCCACAGAATCCATTCCCCTTATTGTATTCTGCGACTTCCCTATGCGATTAAAAACCGCGGAATAACCGCCGCAGTACAAGTAGAGGTGTCTTCCATGTGGGAATGGCTAATTTATACAACACTCTTTTTACTTGCCATCATTATTTGTTATGAATGGCTCCAAGATCACATGTTTCGCGAGGGATTTACAGACGGATCCCAACTTCCCGAGTTCTTTTCACGATACTTCCCGCGGCGCTATGATGTCGTACCGGGACAAACCCGTGAAGGTGAAGGATGGATACGCAATCCCCGCTACTTTCAAGGCTACGTAGACGTGCAGCGTCTGGGATTTAAAGCCGATTTCTGTCGCGTCGTGGAAAAGGAGGATGATCCGCAAAGTCGTATGATGGCGTGTGCCCTAGCCGGTCAGGAGGGTCTAGATTCCATGACCTATCGCACCGAAGCCATGCGTAGTGGTATGCGCTTCAGTCGTGATGACTATTTTAACGATGCAAATGAGGATCGTCGGGATGACTATTGTCGTATAATAAAAACCGGTAAAGCACCCTCCGATGCATGGGAAGCCCGTTGTGTTCCGGCGGGTGCCATTCGCTTCCAAGAGGGTGTCGCGAAAGAAATGGTGGATACCAACCCGCCTGATGATATTGCTGACTTGTTATGGTTTTACGAGGGACTCATGATGTGGTACCGGTTTTATGACGATATTCTGGACTATGCAGAGAATACACAGGTGAAATTGGCGGGAGGTGTTGCAATTAATGAATCTCTTACAAAAACGCATACAGAGGGCCTGCCTCTGAATCGCGGACAGGAAGGAGAAGATACTCCTACAGATCAGTTCTTGAAAGTGGGAGAAAATGCACGACTTGAATTCGATTCCATAGTGGATTTACGACAGCTGCGGGCCATTTCTGTCTGGGCCTATTTTGATGAATTCACTAACAATGCTCGTATTTTTGATTTCGGAAATGGTGCAGGGAAGGACAATATATTCCTAGGAATTGTAGCACGGGGTAATCGATCCGACAATGCATTTGGGAAAGTGGGAGCGCGTCCTGGACCCGACAATCTAGTATGTCAGGCCAAGGCGCCCGAGGAGGTGAGCCCATATGTCTATATGAAAACAACAGATGCCAATGTGGATGAATGGACCTGCCCTGCTACGGAACCAGTTGATTCCGCCTTTCCACCCGATGAGTTTGAGTCCAACATTGAAGAAATACCGACAACAGCGAATCTCCTGTTTGAAATATGGGATTCCTCGCAGCGTCGTATGCGAATCCTTCTACCCGATGCGATTCCCCTCAAACAATGGGTCCACATCTGTCTCACTACTACCGGAATGGAACCAACACGCCCTACATGGCAACTCTGGATCAATGGTTTCAAGAAATACGAAACCGCGGATGGCTTTCTTCCCATTAAGTCCTACACCCAGCGAAACTATATTGGACGCAGCAACTGGGAAGGTCAGACGGCAAGTCTTCAGGATCGTGATGAACGGTTTCGAGGAGCCCTGTTTGATTTCCGATTATACCGAACTCCCATGCCCGAGGGTAAAATCAAAAAAACCCACTTGTGGGGCGAAAATAAACTGGGTTTACAGAAAAAACGCACATACACTCCCAACATCTAAACGCATGCAAGATTGTCAATGCAAGAACCATGCTGCTTTCCCAGGCCCAAATCGATACAGTCGATCTCAACCAATTCGAGGGGCGGTTTGTTTCCGAGAATGACCGTGAGGAATTCCTGGGGTTCGCGGGCGACCAACACTACCGCCTGCTCGCCTGGCTGTCGACCCAATTCTACGGGCGCGACATTCTCGATATTGGAACCCACAAAGGTTCCTCTGCGCTAGCACTTAGCTACAATATCGGAAACACCGTCCACACCTTTGATATTGATGATCGTCTGGCATCCGAATGGAAGCTGACAAAGTGGGCGAATCGCGACATTCAGTTTCACAAGGAGAATCTGTGGGATCCCGCGGTACGTCAACGATGGCGTGATCGGATTTTGGGATCCGCCATGATTTTTATGGATATCGATCCTCATGACGGACCCATGGAACTCGAGTTTTATCATTGGCTGAAAGCGGAGGGCTATAAGGGTCTGTTGGTGTGCGATGATATCTGGTATTTCAAAGGAATGCGCGATCATTTCTGGTATCACATTCCCGAGGCAGATAAAACCGATATAACACGTGTAGGACATTGGAGCGGAACTGGTGTCGTCCATTTTGGCAATCATGTACTGGATGTGGAGGAACGTGCCCCATCACGCGCCATCGATCCAACAGGCAAGTCATGGACCATTGTGACGGCCTATTTCAATTTGACAAAACGCCCTGACGCCTCACAGGCCATCAAGGACAGACCGCAATCCTATTATATGCAGCACGCCAATATGACAATGGCACTTCCTGTTGATCTGGTGGTGTTTTGCGACACAGATAGCAAGGAGGCCCTGGAGGCCATGCGGCCCGCCCATCTTCGCGCCAAGACGCATTGGATTGTACGAGAATTTGAGGATTTCCCGCTCGTACAGGCGAATTATGAGTTCATTCAGGCCATGCGGGAAGCGCGTGGATATGCCGCGGATCCTCGCAATACCACCTCTTACTATCTGTTTTGCATGCTGCGTTATGTTATGCTCCAAGAGGCCATGTCCCTCAATGTATTCGGATCTACTCATTTTGCCTGGTGTAATATCTGCATTGAACGCATGGGATGGAAGAGTGGCGTCGTGTTTCCGCTGATTTGGTCCGAATTCCGCGACAAGTTTTCAACCTGTTATATTGACTATCAGTCCAGGAAATGGCTTAGCAATCTGGAAGAATACTACAAATGGGGTCGTTGTGGGATGTGTAGTGGTTTCTTCACAGGTTCCAAACAGTATATGTCCGCATTCTGTGAGGCCGTGTTGACAAAGTTTACTGAGATGGCTGTGCGGGGTCTCGGACATGCAGACGAGCAACTGTTTACACTGGTATTCTTTGAAAAACCCGAACTGTTCGAGTTTTACCTAGGCGATTATACAGAAATGATTGTGAATTATGGGTGGGTGCGTGATCGTGCCGAGGAACCGGTGAAAAATATTCTCGGTCGCCTTGCGATTGCGGGTGAGAACTGGCCTCTTCTGGATGTGCTTTGTACCCGTTGGCTGGATTCGGTTCGCTACGGATGTTGTAAGGTATCAAAGGGAGCCCACGAACACATTGAGGTGCTCCGTTCCCTAGCACGGCGCAACATGGCACTGCGTAATCAATCATAATGATACATTTGATCGTCATCATACCATTCATCTTCATAGAATACTTCCTCAGAGGGAGTCTTGTATGAAAGCGAGACGCGACAGAGCGGGCAGCGATTCGTTGTACCTACAATGGTATCCCTGCATTCCCTACAGATTCCATGTCGCATTTCTCCGTGAAGCGGAACCATGCGACCCCGCCTCTCTTCCATACAAATGGGGCAAGCAGTTGCTTGGAGTTTGCGCCATAGGTAGGAGCTGCGAATGGCGAGTGTACGCAGGGCGGGCATGGAGAGCATCTGTTGTTTCCGCAATTGTCGGCGCAGTTGTTTGGCTTTCCAGCGCGCCGGCACGCAGTCCCAGAATCGTCCGCGGCGCGCTTTATATGTGGATTGCAAGTAGTTGTACTGTTTTTGGACGGCCGGTGATTCCCACAGCACATGCTGGATGATGTCGCGGCGTTGCATGTCCGCTAAACGGAGCACCATGGGTGTACTGAGATATTGGGCGATTTCCTTAGAAACGCAGGGATGCCGAATATTTGTCAGGATGGCGGGGCTCCACAGGAGTTCATGGAAGGACCGGTGGCCGCTGGCCTGCCAGGCATTCCGAAGATTCGAAATGTAGAGAAGTTTGGCGATGACAGCGGGGCGTGTTAGAGGGTTTCGCATGACCTTCCAGAAGAACTCGGACATTTGGACCGTGGATTGAAAGGGAGTGGACCGGTGTAGCATGGATACGAGGAGGCGATTGTGGGAAACGGGGGCATCCAACAGAAGATTAAGAAATGTAAAGTACCAGATTCCATTGGAATGAGAGGAAGTTCGCCAAATCTTGCGGAGTGCTCTTGCCGCATTCACGGTTTTACTAGCTGCCAAGAAGGTGATCCATTGTGTGAGTCCCCTGTCCTGCCACTGCTGTGAAGTCCTTCCGTAGGAAATAGTCTGTTTCAGAAATGCCTCTTGCTGTCGATGGATCGCGGTGCTGAGAGTGTAGGCTGCATGCGGAACCAGGGAGGGATTGCGGACCAACATACGATCCAATGCCTCCGTTGCCGAAAAGGGAATGCTGGTTCGAAGACAGAACGAGGAGCGCCATGCGCGAAGTTTCGCGCGAACATGGTGGCACCAAAAGGTTGCGAGGGCCCATTGATAGTTGCGTATTTGTTTGGCAAGTTGGCCGGTTCGCACAGCGCGAATAAGCGGTGTTTGCCGATATGCATAGGCTGCGGCGGTCGCCATGGAAACCTTTTTGTAGAGGGGGTGTACCAACAGGGTACGAAGTGCCGGAGTATGGAGTGTTGCATGTTTGGTGAAAACGGGTACCCATGCATGTTGCGGCGGAATCCCTTGGAGCCATGTTGACAGAATCGCCGCAGTCTTTGGATACGATTCATTCAATTTGTAGGACATATACATATTCCAGGCTTCTTGACGTAAGGATCCGTGTACCCTGCGATATTCCGTGGTTAGACGGCGCATTCCTAGAAGTGTTGCGGTATAGGCATCCCCCCAAGCCTCTACTTTCACACGAATGGAGTTGACATGCCTGCGATAGTAGCTTTGATTTTTTATGAGAAGGTTGCGAAAGGAGGGAAGATCCATGTCTGGTGCATCCAAAAGCTGTTGTAAGATGTCAGGCGATACCAGGCAGCCTTTGAATGACTTGCAGTAGGCCTCATATCCGCCGATGGCACGTATCATATCCCAAGGAATACGACACATGCATCCGCACAGACAACGCAATCCAGTGCGCCAACAACGCACCCTGTAGGTGTCGATGGCGCGTCGAATGGTAAGGGCAGGAAGGGACATGGTAGGAAAGGAATTATGTAAGGAATTTTAAGGATGAATGTAATTAGATCTAATTGATTTTCAATTTTTTTAAGAACTATATAAAATTAACTTGTATACATTTATAAGAAATGAATACAACGCGCAGAAAAAAGACTACAAGACATACACATACCCGTAAACAATCTATACTTCACCATTCACAAATACGCAAAGCAACACAACAACTTCAACTAAGAGCAAAACAAAGAAATAAAGTCTATCGAAAGAATTGGAAAATCCAAACAGCTGGTGGATTCCTTCATACAGAGGGATATACATTTGTATATGATGACAAGGAGGGTCATATAGAATGCCTTACAAAGGATCGAAAAAACCTTTGCTTTTCCATTGATTTCGACAAAGAATCTCAGGAAATAGGAATTGTAATTTGTGGCATAAATAGAAAATTATCCGAATCTACAGGTACATTCGTTATGCTAAATACAATCCTACAATATGTATTACAACATCCCGATATTTCAAGATATACTAAAATATGTCTTGATGACAATTCACATAAAGAAATTCAATCATTTGAAGATGGTAAAGTATACAAAGCAAGATTAATGGATATGTATTTTTTATCAACTGGTTGTACATGGTATTCCTCTCTGGCTCCCATGTTTCCTACACGAGTCAAGGATGATGAAACTTATCAAAAAGGTCGTGCATTTATTATTTCAAAAACATGGTCTTCCTTTCTCGATTCCATATCAATTTATGGTAAAATTTTTAGTATAACACCAGAACAAAAGAAATACTATTTCGAAGATATATTAAAAGAGTTTAAAATTAGTGAAAAATCTAGAGCACGTGATGTATTGAATACAATTCGTACAGACAGGAAATATAGTATTCTATTTTATAAATTTATGGACTTAATACTTGATGCATATGGTGTTCTTTCTCTCTTTGGGCGGAACTGGACGATTCCATTACGAGATGGAAAGATCTTGTGTCCTACAGGATCTCATGATGTTTTAACTTGTGAGAACAAAAGAGGATGGAGTATTCCAGCCTCATACTTTACATATGTAAGTGAAGAGGAATATGATGCAGTCAAATCATCTTTACAAATTCCAGATGGCGAATTATTATTAGAATATCCTGAATATGTCAAATTGGACCATAACCCACAAACAACCCCCAATGATTTGAATGAACTCAATGAATATAATATTAATGCAAACTATATTTCATTCATTAGCGGCAAAAAAAATAATTGGACCAATTAGACTCTAACAGAACCTTAATGTTCGTTGGTCTCATCTGTCTTCACGGCATCCACAATCCACTGGCGAATGGTGGCGACCGCGGCATCTACGGAATGTCCGTGGTCGGTAGAGACTTCCAGAACGGGTAGATGGGCTGTTTGCATCCAATGGGTGTGTTGGTCGTGTAGGTGATGCAGATATTCCATGGGGATCTTCTCCTCACCGGAACGGCCACGGAGTTGAATGCGTTCCTTAGCGGTTTCGGCCGAAGTTGTCAAATGAATAATGCCTTTGACGGGCAGATTGGCCGCATAATGATCGAACCACTTGAGATACAAAGACCATTCCAGATCGTCCAGCTTTCCCTCACGGTGCAACATTTCTGCAAACACGTAGCGATCGGTTAGAACGGACCGCTCCGTGACAACGACCGGCCATTTTCCAGGGGTCGGCTTCCATTCAGCCAGAATACGCTCGGTATCCAACAGGCGTGTTAGGAGCGCACAGTTCTGAAATGTGTAGCACCAACGTGCCGTATCACGATAAAAGAGTTCTAGTAGATTCTCGCCCTCGGCGTTTTTCAGGGTCACCCAATCCGCAACGGGTTCCTGTACGACCGTAATTTCGGGAATCTGGGACCGCAGGGCATCCAACAAAGTCGATTTACCGGCACCAATGTTGCCGTCCAGACTGAGGATAATCGGAGAAGTTGCAGTAGCAGGAATGGAAAACATTGTGTGTCTCGTTGTCTCTCGTAAAGTCTGAGAATAACTGGGTACCTAAAGACCGTGGCAACATACCCCGCGTCAATTTTTACGCCGCCAAACAGTGCCGTGAAGTAAAGATGGACTATCATGCAGTGTATATCAATCTAGATCATCGCAACGATCGTCGAGAGCATATTGAGGGAGTTCTGGATTCCCTACAGATTCCAGTCGAGCGTCGTCATCGTTTCCCGGCCATACCTAATCGTCATCAAGGTTGGATTGGATGTACGCAGTCGCATTGCGCGGTTCTGGAAATGGCGCAGCGCGAAGGATGGTCATCCGTGTTAGTGTTCGAAGACGATTTTACCCTCGAAGTGTCGCCCTCGGAGTTTCATATAGCTTTGTTGGAACTACAGGCCATTCCGCACGATGTTGCATTACTGGCATATGCGGTCCTGGCATCCGAGGCAGTTCCAGAAACCACCCGTGTTCGCCGCACATTCGCGGCCCAAGCCCCCAGTGCCTACATCGTCCATTCCCATTTCTACGAGCGCCTGTTGGAAAACTACCGGGCTGCCGTGGCGGGTGCGCTCGCCGGTGGGAATCACTGGGAATTCATTAACGACCAGTATTGGAAACGCCTACAAGCCGACCGGACCACTACATGGCTCTATTGCACTCCTCGCCTGGGGAAACAAATGGCAGGATATAGTGACTTATGTCAGAAACACGTAGATTATGATGTATAGAGGTACACGCATTAACGCGGTGAATTTTAACAATCTCGCATTGCAAAACAGTTGCCCATGCGACCTTGCCTCCTTTAGAACCCCGTAACGCCAAAGTGCTGGCGAATCTCTGGGCCACCCTACAACAATCCTCTAAAGAGAAATAAATCTAGATGAAAACGACAAGAATCGAGTGTTGGAACGCATGATGTATCTCGGTGAAAACTTGGTATCTAGTCATTAAATTAATACATACTTGATAGAATGAATATCCAAAAAACCCCGATACTAGTTCTACTCGTTGTATTATTAGGAGTCATATACTTCCTACAAACCTACCCGATGTCCGATGGATTTCAGACAAATTCATGCAATGACTTACTCTCTAAATCAGTTGGTGATGGAATCACTGTTAAAGAATACATGGATGGTCCGGTTCCTAACAATATATCAATTACTCAAAAGTATATAGGTGGAACTGGAGGTAGTGTCAAGTCTGATGAATCAGAATATATGGCAAAGCGCAAAGAGTTGGATCGTATTGCAACTGTGTTGAAATTAATAAGGTCTGATGCAATAAGTAATTCTAGTAATCAATCCGCAACCCGTGTTTCACCTAGTATTCCATCTGCAAGCCGTGTTTCACCTAGTATTCCATCTGCAAGCCGTGTTTCACCTAGTATTCCATCTGCAAGCCGTGTTTCACCTAGTA
>JACCDW010903029.1_pt1 | contig 26367 bp, 25 predicted proteins | sample 7449781 | NCBI WGS metagenome assembly JACCDW01 (sample SAMN15323449, study PRJNA562643) | freshwater metagenome | isolation source: river surface water | place: USA:Blue River Watershed | collected 2017-08-18
GCACTTAAAGATTTCTTCTTCATCATTGGGATCTGTGAATTCGACCCAGTCACGCGCGAAACCTGGCTTTATCTCTGACATAGTCGCAGAGCCTACGCGTACTCTTTCGCTATGGCTAATCAGGTAATTGATATCAAAGTTGGCATTATCGGTGCCGGAACTATGGGCGAAGCATTTATTGCTGCCTTGATTAGATCTGATATCGCGCCTTCATCTATTAGCGTTGTTGTACGTCGTCCTGAGCGCGGTGAAGAACTGAAAGAGCGCTATTCAGTAGTCGTTGAATCGCTTGAACAATCTTTAGCCACAAGCGATGTTGTGATTTTAGGCATCAAACCACAAGGTTTAACTGAACTTTTGCCACAGATAGCTCCTCATATTAAAGCCGGCGCTTTAGTAATTTCACTTCTTGCTGGGAAGACTATTTCCACCATTGCATCTGGGCTCAACGGTCACTCATCGATTGCTCGTGTGATGCCAAATACGCCCACCCTTATTGGTAAAGGAATGGCAGGTTATTCACTCAGTGAAGGCGTGAGCGATGCACAGAAGAAATTTATTGAAAAGCTATTAGCAGCTACTGGGAAAGCGATTGAAATCCCCGAAGATTTGCAGAACGCACTTACCGGAACTAGTGGATCGGGCCCTGCGTACTTCTTCCGTTTTGTAGAAGCGATGGTTGATGGCGCAGTAGCAATGGGGCTAAGTCGTGAAGATGCAACAACGTTGACGATTCAAACAATTGTCGGAGCGGCGGCGCTATTAGAAAGTTCCGATGATTCTCCAGCTCGTCTTCGCGAAAAAGTTACTAGCCTCAAGGGAGCAACCGCCGAGGCGCTAGCTGTCTTTGATGGCGCTGGAATCTCTGAGATCGTGGCTAAGGCAATGGCAGCATCAGCACGTCGTGCAGGAGAACTTGCTCAATAATGAGAAAGTTATTTCTGATTGCGCTCACGGTAACTCTTCTACCAACTTCGGCTGCAGCTGCTCCTAAGGCAGTGCCGGTAAAACCACTTGAAATTGTGGCTAGTGGAATAAGCGCTGAGGGGCTATTGGCAGCAGGTAAGAATCTAGTTACATATGTAAATACCGGATCTATCAATTCCAATGTGGTTGTAACGGGCTTAGATGCAGCAGGTATGCAGCAATGGGTAACGACTATTGATTCTGGGGTAGATGAAATTGTTACCGCAGCAACAGTTGATGCGGCGGGAACCATTTGGTTGGCAGGATCATCGGCCCTTGTCGCGCCGTCAGATACACAAACGGCTGTAGTTGCTGCTGAAAATCCTGATGGAGTAGTAGCCGAAGCCCTTCCACAAATTCGCCCAGATATGAATCAGATTACGATTTGGAAGCTCACACCGCTTGGCGAACTCGTTGGCACTTATTCACTTATGCAAAATTCTCCGGCGCTTGTGAGTGCGCTATCAGTTAACTCTTCGGGTATTTCATTAGTTGGTTCTCTTGCAGGCAGATCTTTTCTACTTTCAGCCGATAGCGCAGGTATTTTTAGTAAGCCGATATTCATTGGCACAAGTAAGACAACGCTCAACGCTGTTGTGCGTAGCCCAGATGGCACAATCAATCTTTTTGGTGAAAGTTCAGAGACTATTGGTGGAAAGAAGTTGGCCGGAACGCGAGATGGCATACTTATGAAAATTAGTAAAGCAGGAGCAATTGCGAATGTGGTTCGTAGCTCTGGCGTTAAAGCACAACGTTCATGGTTGGCTGCTGATTCAACGCTGGCTTTAACTGGTTATGTAAAAGTTGGAAAAGTTACGGAAACCGCATTTACAAAATTTAATTCATCATTTGCTCCAACCTGGACTATCAGATTTCCTTCGACAGGTATCTCGACAGTATTGAGCGCTGCCGGCACTACATATGGCGCACTCTCCTCAAACTCTGCCGTGAAAGGGATCTCTGGCTGGAAGCCGACATCACCAACGCTGCTACTGACAACCTTTACTTCCAAAGGAGTGCTCAGCGGTGCATACTCTGCAAACGAACTCAGCGCACCACTAACGCTGGTCTATTCGCGAGATCTGGGCCTCTATGGGCTGGCGCGGGGCAGCGGAGAATCCGTTTCGATTTTTAGGCTGGGTACGCGGTAACCTTTCCCACCGCACGTTTTGAAGTATTCGATTTAAGAAAGAGTGTGACCTATGGGTTCCGTAATTAAGAAGCGACGTAAGCGTATGGCGAAGAAGAAGCATAAGAAGCTTCTAAAGAAGACTCGCATTCAGCGTCGTAACGCAAAGTAATTTTTAACTTAGATTACTGAAAGCGGAACATCGATAGTTGGCCTTTAACGCCAGCAATTAAATATTTAACTCGATCGATAGTAACCCAGGCGGAAGATATTCCGTCTGGGTTCTGTTCTGATGTAACCAACTTGATAGTCGGAATCGCACGCACGCTATCGAGCACACAGAGCCTTTGCTGACAGTTGAAGGCGATCAGCGATCCATCTGTATTAAGGAATTTTCCGGGTGCGCCAAAGAGTTCGCTGCTAGCCGAGTTTTGAAGCGCAGGACTCTGTAATGGACTCCAGCGAATTTTAGTTGGGGAAGTCGGTGAGGTTGGCGCCGAATTAAGCCACGTTGCTTGAATGCCGTTTAGGGTTTTTGCAATTGAAACATCGAAACCGGTCATCGGTACTGCACCCCCGGAGGTATCGATGTTGAAATAGCTCCAATTTGCGCCAGAGAGCGTTGGTCGAGATGCAACCCGTACTTCACCGGAAGTTGCTTGCTTCTTCTGGTTGATTGTAAGAATTGAGTCGTAAACAACGTAAGTCATCTTGCCATCAAAGAGCGCTTTGAGATGGAAGGCAACATCACCCATAGTGCGGCCATCGGTTTTGCGGTCGCCATCTACGAGTTCATAGCTCCATTGATTAGCACCTTTAATTTTGGTTGCGCCCAATAAAATTCCTTGACTTTCGTCGCGATAGAAAACTTGTACTCCGCCTGCACTTGCAACACAAGCGTTGGAGATGCTGACATCACTACCAGTGCGCACACGGACAGGATCTTTGTAGTCATTTACCTTAGGACCATTGCCGTCAACGATTTCATGTGTAAATCTTTTTCCGTCATATGTGGCATAGCGCAGATCGCGTTCATCGCTATCCGCGTAAAAAATATGCAGTAACTGCTTTGTTCCAGAACCATTGACGCAGAGAGAAATCGGGCTCGTTATCTTTGATTTGGTCCGAGCGCCAGAACCACCCGCGCCATCTACAGTTGATTTTCGCCAGATCTTTCCATCCCATGAAGCGATGCGAAGTACACCGCTCTTTGAATCCGTATAGGCAACCAGCGGCTTTCCATTGAAGTTGATACTCGAGACACGGCTGCCGTCAGCGCTTTGATCGACAATAAAACGCTTCCAACCAATCTGCGGAATTACGGGGGCGGTAATGACTGCATCAGATGTTCCATTTGTATTGGAGGCAACGATGCTAAAGCTGTAACTGGTGCCATTTTTCAATCCGGTAAATGTAAGTGGAGAATCAGTCACGCTTTTGACTTGATTGGTAGTCAGATTTCGGACTGAGTAACTTGTTACCTGTGCCGTACGGGCATTTGCAGGGGGATCGAAGGTAATAATCGCTGAACCATCTGCAATCAGCGCGGTTGCGTTGCGCACGGGAAGAGGAATTCCTACAGCAACACCGACCGGCGGTTTGCGGCGAAGATCTTCAATCATTCCGAGCAATAGTGATCCTGGTTCACGGAAGATTTCTCCAGCATCAAGATTGGGAGTCATAATTGAATTGGCGCCAAGATCCTTGTATGTATTTTCATCAATATGACTTACAGATGAGCCATCTTCATATCTTGCTGGTGTGTAGAGGATTATCTTTTCTCCGCCATTTGCGGCGTTTCCATACTGTCCAGACCATAACAATGTGGATGTGAGCGCCTTGCCAAGTTCTATAGATGGTGAAGGCAAATCCGAAAGTCGCCTGCCATCGGGCAATTGTGCGTAGGCAGCGTATGGAGTTGGTTGCTCGATAGTGCCATATCCAAAAAATGGATCGTAAGAATCAGTAGAGAGAAATCCAAGCCCATGTGCCATCTCGTGCAAGAAGACTGAAGGTAAGTCATATTCATTTGCACGAGGTGTGCCATCATTTCGAGTATTCCAACTCGCGAGAGAATTAATTTGAATGACCATATCTGGGCTTTGTGGATCTAAATCTTTACCTGCAAGCGCATTAGCTAGCGCCGATGGATACCAAAGGCTTTGATCGGGAGCGCCATCAAAACCTGAGTAGTAATTGCCAGGACGCGCACTTCCGAGGACTCCCCATGTTCCTGAACGTCCCCATGTGGCATCGATAGTGATAGGCGCGCTCGAAGCAAAATTTGCTGCCCAGATATCTACCGCTGATTGAAAATCTCTCTTCGCCCATTCAGGAAAATTCTTGTAATTGACTACAAACTTTGATTTTGCTTCAAGATTAAAAACTTTTGGAGGCGTAGAAGAAGCGGTCCCAATCGTTTTGCCGGCGTAGGTGTGTCCCCAGACAGTAGATGGAGCGACTTTAAATTGTGAAAGTGATTGCGCAGGTGCAGGAAGTAGAAGCGCAAAAAGCAGAGAGAGGGCAAGAAAGAACCCACCTTTTCTCAGCAAAGGGCTCCTCATAGCAGGCAACGCTATCAGGGTGAGAGAATGCGGCCATGGTCACCGTTTACTCTCGTCACGGTTGTCATCTCTGCGAAAATGCTGTGAAAATTCTTGAGGGAATGCGCGAGGAACTTAACTTCACTATCGATGTCGTCTATATCGATGGTAGCGCCGAGCTAGAGAAGTTATATGGCCACCAAGTGCCGGTTATTCATATCAATGGCGAACACCATGATTTCTTTAAGGTCGATCCTGAGAGATTTAGATCTTCCCTTGAAAAACATCGTCGGCATCAATAATTCGATAGGCATAACCCTGTTCGGCCAGAAAGCGTTGACGATTCTGAGCAAAATCTTGATCGATTGTGTCGCGAGAAACTACGGAGTAAAACTTAGCTCCTCTTCCATCTGATTTCGGTCTCAAGATTCGACCCAAGCGCTGTGCTTCTTCTTGGCGCGAACCAAATGCACCCGATACTTGAATTGCAATCGTTGCTTCAGGAAGGTCAACAGAGAAATTAGCTACTTTCGAAACTACTAAGCAGGTCACTTCTCCACTTCGAAAAGCTGCAAAAAGTCGTTCGCGCTCTTTCTGAGGCGTGTCACCCTTAATGAGTGGAACTCCTAATGTTTCGGAGAGATCATCTAATTGATCAATGTATTGTCCGATAACGAGTACTTGTTCATTTGCATGATGGGCCACTAGCTCCTCAACAACATTTCGCTTGGTGCGCGTAGTTGCACAGAATCGATATCGCTCTTCAGGCTCTGCGGTCGCATACGAAAGCCGCTCTGTTTCTGTGAGGTTTACCCGCACTTCAATACATTCAGCAGGTGCGATGTATCCCTGTGCCTCAATCTCTTTCCAAGGGACATCAAATCTCTTTGGCCCAATGAGCGAGAAGACCTCGCCCTCCATTCCATCTTCGCGAACTAGCGTGGCGGTAAGTCCTAAGCGGCGGCGAGATTGGATATCTGCCGTGAATCGAAAGATTGGCGCAGGTAAAAGGTGTACTTCGTCATAAATAATTAAACCCCAGTCATGAGTATCAAAGAGATCAAGATGTGCGTACACGCCATTCTTCTTCTTGGTCATCACCTGATATGTCGCAATAGTGACAGGGCGAATCTCCTTCTTTGAACCAGAATATTCACCAATTTCATCTTCGTTGAGCGTGGTGCGCTTTAGTAACTCATCACGCCATTGACGCGCTGCGACTGTATTTGTGACGAGGATTAGCGTTGTTGCCTTTGCATGTGCCATGGCCGCTGCACCAACAATTGTTTTTCCCGCACCACATGGCAAGACAACGACCCCAGAACCGCCGTGCCAGAATCCCTCAGCTGCATGCTCTTGATACTGGCGGATCTTCCAACCATCTTCTTTTAGCGAAATCTCATGTGCCTGTCCGTCAACATATCCTGCAAAATCTTCGGCCGGCCAACCTAAACGCAAGAGAGATTGCTTTATTTGTCCACGTTGGCTGGGATGCACAGCGATAGTTTCTTTATCAATGCGCACTCCCAGCAGTGGGGCAATTTTCTTGGCGCGAATAACTTCTTCAAGTACTCCCGTATCTGTTGTTACAAGAATGAGCCCATGAACTGGATCGGCCTCTAAACGCAGCCTTCCATAACGAGACATGGTTTCAGCAACATCAACTAAGAGCGAATGAGGAACCGCATAACGTGAATACTTAATTAAGGTATCAATTACCTGTTCTGCATCATGCCCTGCAGCTCGTGCATTCCAAAGTCCTAGATTGGTAAGGCGATAGGTATGGATATGTTCCGGCGATCTTTCTAATTCGGCAAACGGTGCAATGGCACGACGGCATTCGGTAGAGAGAGCATGATCGACATCAAGCAGCAGCGTTTTATCGCTTTGGACGATTAGTGGTCCATCGGTCATGAGAGCAGATCCTTAATCAGCGCATGGAGAAAATCACTGCGTTCTTGCATAGAAGAGATACTGACCCATTCGGATGGAGCATGTGCGCCACCACCAACTGCGCCAAGCCCATCGAGAACGTGCGCTCCTGCAGCAGCTGCAAAGTTGCCATCACTTGCGCCGCCAACTTCAGCACATCCCAAAGGTTTCATTCCCATTGCTGCTGCAACTTTTTCAGCGCGCTCGTAAAGCGCTTTGGTTGATGATGGTTGTAGAGGAGGCCTATTAAGACCACCAGTAATTTCCAAACGCGCGGCAGGGTTAACTGCGGTAAAGCCTTTGATTGCGCGATCAACTCGCTCTAACTCCGCTTGAGAAAATGAACGGACATCGATATCTAGTACTGCTAAATCTGGGACAGTGTTGGTGGTATTTCCGGAATGCAGAAGAGTTGGAACCACTGTTGTTCCATGTTCTAAATTCTCTAACTGCCCTAGAGCGAGAATCGCATGAGCAATTTCAGTAGTGGCGTTAACGCCCTTTTCTGGCTCAAGACCAGCGTGTGATGCCAGACCAATAACCTTGATTTGGTACATCGCAGTACCTTTGCGACCAGTCTTAACTTTGCCATCGAGTGATGCTTCTAAAACTAAAACGGCTTTGGCCTTTGCTGAAAGTTCCTTAATGAGCGCCTTCGATGCGTGACTTCCAGTTTCTTCATCTGTAGTAGCAACTAGTGCAACTGATCCTTCAATTCCTTTCAGGGCGTACAAAGCTTGGATAAATCCAGCCTTCATATCAAATGTGCCAGGGCCACGAAGTACATCACCGTTAACTTCCCAGACTGGCTGGAAAGAACCGATTGGCCACACTGTATCGAGATGGGCCAATACGAGAACTTCTGGTTTCTCAGATCCCCACCAGAAGACGGGGCGACCCTCAATCTCTTTTATCTGTGCTGGAATACCTAAGACGCGAGTAGCAATATCACTGGCTAGTTGAACAACTTCTTGGCAGGCTTTTAAATCTTCACTAGGAGATTCGCAACGAACCAACGCTTCCAAGGCTGCCAACATAGGCTCAAGTCTGCCGTATTGAGTGGTTTTCTCGCTCGTCATAACGCTGCCACCCCAGTAATTCGCGCGATTCTAAAGGTTTGAACTTCACCGCTGGCGTGATCACGTGCCAGAAGAGAACCGGCAGAGAGTTTAAGTGGATCAATGATGCGATGTGAAACCAAACCGTTGTTATCTGCGTACCCAATTGAGAGCGATTTATTTGGTTGGTTTTGCAGATGGTCACTGAGAAGTTCGAGAGTTTCATTTGCAGTTGTGCGTGGTAGTGAACCAAGAGCTTCTGTTGCGATATTGCGCATCGTGCTCTGCTTACGACTCGATTTTTCTCCAGTACGGAGTGCGCGGAGTGCACCCTCAATCTGTAATGAGTCTGGTCTCTCATATTCACCGATAATGCGCGGCGGACGAGCCTTTCCTTGTGCACGTTGAACACGTGGTCCACTCAGCAGCAGACCCTTCGCATCTTCTCCTGCAGGTAGATATCCATAACTGCGCAAGATATGCATGGCTTCTGCTGCATCAAATGTTGAAATTAATACTTCAGGAGCAATCCTTCGTAAACTCAAAATCTCTAAACGTTTATCTCCCATGATTTGGGCAATAAGCGCTGGATCTTCACAACGAATAAATGAAGCGGTATTGCCAACGCGCAACTTGCCATGTTTTTTGGCAACATCTGCAATGAGGTATTCCAAAGGTTGCGGAACAGGAGTCTTGGAAGTTTTTGTCAGGAACTTTGCAATCTCATCGCCAGTTCGACCATGATCTAACCCACGGCGTATGGAGCTCTCAGAAAATCTAAAGACAGTTGCTCCACCTCGAGATTCAACATCGGCAATGAGTGCCAACTCTTGAGCGACTTCATGTTCGAGGGGGCCAGGAGCAATTGCTGTGTTATCGCTTTGAATCAATATGTGATCAACGGTCTTTGGCAGGTCGCTATCAATAGCTGCGCAATCTCCTCCTTCGAGGAAATCAATTCCATACTGCGATACAACTCCTTGACCTGTAATTCCCAGCCATTCACACTCACGAATGGTCCACGCTAGGTAATCTCTTTGTAGTCCACCGGCACGCTTACTTGGCGCGAGCCAGAGCGCAGCTTGGTAGAGCGAATCAAAATCTGGCGCGATAGTTGAATTTTCTCTCAGAAGATCGAGCGTTAATCGCCTAGCGCTTGCAGCGTTTGCGCGATCGAGTTCCGGCCCTAAAGGAGCCACGTTCTTGCTTCCCTCTTTACCTACTAATCCAGGAACTCGAGATGATATGAGCCATGCGCTTGTGAGCGCCTGCCAGCGAGCAGAAGGAGTTTGCATCAACCAAATATCGAATTGTGTGGTTGGCAAGATTCGATCATCTGCTTCGATGGTCAATAAACCAGCGACGTAAGCAACTTCAGCGATAAATGCTGCACAACTTTCTTCAACACCGAGATGTAATGAAAGTTCTTTTAACTCACGCACTCCTAGTCCACCAGAGCGAAGCGCAGTTGCTGGCTCTTGTGCCCAGTAGTTAAGAACTTCTTCAGTCCAGCGAAGGAATGTAGTGATGTTGGCAATGGCTGCTAATTGAATGTTTCGGAGATCTCGTTTTCCACCCGTAATAGAAGGTTGTGCGACTTCTAACTCACGATGAACTTTATTTCCTCTCAAATAAATAGCCACTTCACGCGGTAAGACCACCGTTTGTTGATTAAAAGGAATTAAGAACCCTTCTTCCAGCAACCAAGCAACTCCAGCCGAAGGTTTTTTAATATCACTGATAGTTCCACGGGGAGGACCCCACACCATCGCTGAGAGAACTTTTTCAGCAGCAGCCGGCGTGTCATCCAACTTCTTTAACTTCAATTTAGCCATCGAATGTGGCCCAAGACCCGCTATCTCGTTACCAAGAACTTCTTTCAGGTTTGTTGGAGTACGAAGACCATCTTTATCGGTGTAAAGAAGCCCTCTTTCAATGAGTCCAGGAAGAACGAAGAGCGCTGATTTTTCGGTAAGCGCAACGACTTCTTTTTCGGAGAATGGCTCTTGCAATATTGCGCACACTTCAAGAACCTGTAATTGCCATTTGTTGAGCGCATCAACAGCGCGAGCCAAACTCGGCGCCGATGAAGCGCGAACTGCCAGACCTGCAATATCTGGCGGAACTGGAGTTACAAGATCTGGGCGATGAGTGAACATGGAAATAAGCGCCTCATCATCAAGTGCGCGCAAGTAGTCTGCGAAGGAGCGAATTTCCATAACCTGCCAACGATAGCCGTTAGTCGGGTGGCTCCGCTAATTGAGTGCCGCGGATTCCTGCCTTAGGTTTTAGCGTTTACGCGGAGCAAGCCAAGCAGCCATCGCAGCTATTCGACTCACGGCGGGCCCTAATAAGCGATTGAGATAACGCGCACGACGAAAATCATGAATCGGCCAACCCTCGGCAAGAGCTCGAATGCGCAAAATAGCATCAGGGTTAATTGCGCAAGGATTACCAACTGCTTGAAGAAGTGGAATGTCATTGTGGCTATCTGAATATGCATAACACTCTGATAAATTGAATTGACGCTCTTTTGCTAATTTCTCTATCGCAACTGCTTTCTCAACTCCATGAAGAAGTTTTCCTTCGAGTGAGCCTGTGTAAATTCCATCTTTGATATGAGCCTTACTACCAAGGGCTCCAGTGAGTCCTAAACGTTGCGCAATAATGTTTGCCATATCTTGTGGTGCCGCGGTTACCAACCAAACTTCTTCGCCTTTATCTAGATGTGATTTGGCGATCTCAAAAGTACCTTGCCAGATTTTTGGAGAGACGAATTCATCATAAATTTCTTCTCCAATTTTTTTAATATCTTCGACCGAATGCCCTCCTATGAAATCAGTGGCAGCATTTTGAAACTTTTCGATTACTTCTTTCTTTTCAGTCCCAGTCATTCGAAAACGAATATTGGCAACTACAAATCGCGAGATGTCAGCTTTGGTAAAAAATCCACGCTGATACATGCCTCGTCCGAGAAAGTAGAGTGTGGACCCTCTCACAAGGGTGTTATCTACATCGAAGAAGGCAGCTCTTTGAGCGGTGAGTGCCATGTCACTACCCTAGCGAAGAGAGCATGAGAGCGACGCTTTATGCTTATCACCATGAGTTCCACCGTTTATGTGATTCGCCATGGCGAGGTAGAGAATCCACAGAAGATCCTCTACGGACGTCAACCAGGCTGGCGACTTTCACAGCGTGGACAAGAAATGGCAAAAGTAGTTGGAGAATGGTCGAAGCCGCTCAAGCTTGGCGCGCTTCATGTTTCACCTTTACAACGCGCGCAAGAGACAGCTGCACCCATTGCTGATACGCATGGAATACAAATTCATACCGACGAGAGGCTCATTGAAGCCGCCAATGTGTTTGAGGGAAAATCTTTTGAATTAGGTAGTGGCGTTTTAAAACACCCTTCTGCTTGGCGCCATCTTTATAACCCATGGAAGCCATCGTGGGGTGAACCCTATGAGGAACAAATTTCTAGAATGTTGTCAGCGGTCTTTGATGCCAAGAAAGCAGCAGGAGGAAAAGACGCTATCGTCGTTTCGCATCAGCTTCCGATTTGGATTTTGCGAAGCGCGATAGAAGGGCGCAGTCTTTTACATGATCCCCGTAAGCGCGAATGCACATTAGCTTCGGTCACAGGAATTCATTTTGATGACGATGGAATGATTTCTGGGACTTCTTATGTAGAACCTGCAAAACATTTGTTACCGAAGAAATAAGATGAAGCGATATATACCCATTCTGATTACAGCGTTTGTGCTCACTGGGTGTGGAACAAGCGGAACTTCTCAAGCGGAAGAGAGTTTCATTGCGGGTAGTGGTGCGGTAACCACCATAAAAGAAGGCTCTCGCCAAAAAGCGCCAGCAATTTCGGGAATGACGTTAAGTGGCCAAAATTATTCATTTGCCGGAGGGCAAGTTGCTGTTGTAAATGTGTGGGCATCTTGGTGTTCACCATGTCGAGCCGAAGAACCAGCCTTGTCGGCACTTGCAAAAAAATATAGAGATGTTGCCTTTATCGGGATTTTGACTCGAGATAACCCAGTCAATGCTGAAGCATTTGCGCGCAATCGCGGAATTCCATATCCCACAATTATCGATGACTCAATTTTGGTGGGGTTCAGCAAATCACTTCCCGCTAATGCGATTCCAACGACTCTAGTAATTGATCGCAAGGGTTATGTCGCAGCGCGCGTTTCGGGCGCAGTTACGGTCGCATCGCTGACCAAACTTATTGAGGATGTGAGCGCAGAGTGAGGGATTTTGTGGTCAGCCATCTTCTCGACGGATTCTTGCTCACTGCCTTCCCGATTGCTGTTTTAGCGGGAGTTATTTCATTTGTTTCACCATGTGTTCTGCCACTTGTTCCAGGTTACTTATCTTTTGCAGCAGGCTTTTCTCAATCGCGCGGAAAAGTCTTTCTCGGCTCGCTGCTATTCGTTGCAGGGTTTAGCGCCTTATTTGTTTCTTACGGTGCGCTCTTCGGAGAACTGGGCGCACGAATTGCAACTAATGAAGAGGACATCACGCGAATATTGGGTGTTACAACGATTTTGATGGGAGTAATTTTCTTAGGAGTTTTTCCCTTAATGCCGACAATTAAGCCGCGCATTTCCACCACGGGTGGACTCATTGGCGCTCCAGTGCTCGGTTTTCTCTTTGGAGTTGGTTGGACTCCATGTATTGGTCCTGCGTTGGCAAGTGTGCAAGCGCTGGCATTTCAGGAGTCCAGTGCGGTGCGCGGATCAATTCTCTCTTTAGGTTATTGCATCGGCTTAGGAACTCCCTTCATTGCAACCGGTCTCTTTCTAGATAAGTCCCAGCGAATTCGTAAGGTTCTTCTCAAGCGGGGCGCACTGATTGCTAAAGCTGGCGGCATCCTTTTGATTCTGATTGGAGCCTTGCAACTTACTGGGCTGTGGACTGATTTAATGATTGAAATGCGCTCCTGGATTTCAGATTTCATACCGGTGATCTAATGAAAGAAAAGGTAGAAGTTCCCGAGATTGGCGCTTTGGCGCTCTTGCGTTACAGCTGGCGTCAACTCACCAGCATGCGCACTGCACTCATTCTTCTTATGCTGCTTGGAATTGCTGCCATTCCTGGATCACTCATCCCGCAGCGAATCACCAATCCAATAGCAGTGCGCGATTTCTATGTAAGTGATCCCAATATGGCTAGGTGGTATGACCGCTTCTATCTCTTTGATGTCTATGGTTCTCCTTGGTTTAGCGCGATATACATACTTCTCTTTATCTCGTTGGCGGGATGTGTTCTGCCGCGTAGCGTGGAACATTTCAAGGCGATGCGCGCTGCCCCTCCAGCAACGCCTCGCCACTTAACTCGCATGGAATTCCATCAGGAAATCAAGACAACGCCAGAGGCAATGGATCGCGCTTCAGAATGGTTTGCCAAGAACCGCTTCCGGGTAAGGCGCGAAGGCGATTCGCTCTCTGCTGAAAAGGGTTATATCCGTGAAACTGGAAACTTACTTTTTCACCTTTCGCTAATTTTAATTTTAGTCGGCGTCAGCTTTGGCGCGCTTTTTGGAATGCGAGGAGAAGCAATTATCAATGTAGGCGAGCGATTTATTAATGTCCCTACTACTTATGATTCTTTATCACTGGGCAAATTGAGCAATGAAAAATCTCTTGATCCATTTGAAGTAAAACTTGATCGCTTTGAAGCTAAATATGATCCTCGAACAAATCAGCCTCGTGACTACACGGCCTGGGTTACAGTGACTAAAAGTGGCAAAAGTATTAAAGAAATTCTGAAAGTAAATAAGCCACTGACCTTTGGAAGCTCGCGTGTTTATCTCCAAGCCAACGGGTATAGTCCAGTAGTTACAGTTAGAGATTCACAAGGAAATGTCGCGTTGCAGGGCCCTGTGCCTTTCTTGCCACAAGATGGAAATCTCCGATCAATCGGTGCAATAAAAGTCCCCGATGCGATTCCACCAGTGGGATTTGTAGGAAACTTCTTGCCTACTAATCAACGCACTGAGACTCAAGGATCGATCTCGATATTCCCCGAACTACTTGACCCGAAGCTACTCTTTTCTATTTGGAAAGGTGATCTAGGTTTAGATTCTGGAGTCCCGCAATCTGTCTATCGATTAGATACAGCGAATTTGCAAAGAATTGCTCTCGGTTCAGTGAAGCCAGGTCAGACGTATACCTACTCTGAGGGCTCCATCACACTTGAAACAGTTGTTCCGTGGGTTAATTTGCAGGTCGTAAAAGATCCTGGAAAGAACTATGCGCTTCTGGGAGGTATCGTTGCGGTTCTCGGTTTGCTTTCATCTCTATATGGACGTCGCAGAAGAATCTGGATTCGCCAGACCGCAACGGGCGTTGAAGTAGCAGGTTTGGCAAAGAATGGCGTCCCAGGGCTTGAGGCAGAAATCGCAAACCTTATTGAGGCAGTGAAGGAAGGAAGAAAGTAATGACTACTTGGGCATATATTTCCAACAATCTTGTTTATGGTGCCATGGCAGTCTTCGCGCTCTCCTTTGTTGCTCATGCCTTTGAAACCGCCTTTGCAGTCAGGACTCCAGATTCAGCAGCGGCCACAACCGGCAATACGTTGGTAAAAACTCTTGATTACAAGCGAACCGAAAAAGCTGCTCGTATTGCAACTTCTTTGATGGCGTTAGCTTTCCTTTTGCTTTTTGGTGGTGTCATCGCCCGAGGAATTTCCAATCAGCATGTTCCCTGGAGCAATATGTATGAATTTTCAATTACCGGGGCTCTGGCATTTACTGGTGCATATCTAGTGGCGCTACGTAAATATGATTTACGTTGGCTTGGACTATTTGTTTCTCTAGCTGCACTTCTTACTCTGGGAACAGCGATTACTTTGCTTTACCGTGATAGCGCACCACTTGTACCTGCGCTTAAATCAACATGGTTGGTTATACACGTTGTCGCAGCAATTATTTCTGGCGGAGTCTTCCTTTTCTCCAATGTTGTGGCGGGCGCTTACCTCTATTTGGAACGGGTTGAATCTCGTGGCGGTCGACCACTGTGGTTACAACGCGTTCCATCCATTGAAGTTCTTGATCAACTTTCATACCGACTTGTCGCTTTTGTTTTTCCACTCTGGACTTTCTCAGTTATTGCTGGCGCTATTTGGGCAGAGAGCGCATGGGGACGTTACTGGGGTTGGGATCCAAAAGAGACCTGGGCATTTATTACCTGGGTTGCATACGCTGCTTATTTACACGCTCGCGTCACTGCTGGTTGGCGTGGACGCCGCGCCGCTTGGCTCTGCATCTTTGCCGGATCAACATTCTTATTTAACTACGTTTATGTAAATGTGTGGGGAACAGGTAAGCACACTTATTCCGGCTTGTAGAAATTAAAGGCTGCGCAGAAAGTCAGGATCATCATCTGGAGGAAGAATCTTCTTCTTTCCAGGTTTTGGCCCCTTTGGACGACGTCCGCGACCAATAATCAAATAAACAATTCCACCAATTGGTTGCAAAAAGAGAATTGCTAGCAACCATCCCCATTTAGGAATTTTCTTTAACTGTGAATCATCGCGCATCGCGCAATCTATAAAAGTGTAAAGCGTTAGTGCCAGGGGCAAGAGAATCACTAGTGCACGAACCATATTTGAATTCTAGCCCTTTCCAATCAAGTGCGCTTCTTAACTAGAAGGAGAGCGCTAGGGCGAAGGTAAGAGCAAAGTGGAGTTGTAGTTGTCCTGTTTTTCCGAGAAGTGGAATGAGAGCCGCACCAGATGCGCCACCGTGCACTTCTCGCGCAATCGCCAGAGCTTGTGGGGCAGTAGCCAGCGTGAGAAAAGCTAGTGGATTTCCTGTGAGAGGAGCAAAGATGTAAGGAAGTACCAATAAAAGTATAAAGAAGCGCCGGGAGCGAGAGTCTCCAAATCGAACTGCCAAAGTTTTCTTTCCTACTTGAGCATCTTGTGAGCGATCTCTAATGTTATTTATCGCCAAGAGTGCACAAGAAAGAGACCCTAAAGAAACTGATGCAGCAAAAGCGGCAAATGAAAACTCGAGAGTTTGTACGTAATAGGTGCCGACAGTTGCAACAACTCCAAAGAAGATGAAGACAGATAACTCGCCAAAACCACGGTAACCATATGGCGAGTGACCACCTGTATATCCCCATGCAGCGAGTACTGAAATTGCACCAACAATCAGAATCCACCACGATGAGATTGCGGCGAGGAATAACCCTGCTATACATGCGATTGCAAATGAAAGTATCGCTGCGCGCTTGACTGCCGCAGCTGAAGCTAGCCCCGAAGCTGTCAGTCGCGTCGGTCCAATACGGATGTCATCAGTCCCACGGATGCCATCTGAATAATCGTTTGAGTAATTGACTGCAATCTGGAGCGACAGAGCCACAACTAGGGCAAGGAGAGCCTGCATGGGACGCCAATTACTACCTGCCAAAACGGTAGCAACAACTATTGGCGCGATGGCAGCTGGAAGAGTGCGTGGTCTAGCACCTTGAATCCAAATTTTAATTTGGCGCCTCCATAAAAAGTTCCTGCAGTCTCTTTCTATCTACCTTACCGATACCCATTAAAGGAAGTTCGGGAAGATAAAGGTAGCCCTTCGGCTTGGACTGGACTCCGAACTGTTCGATCAAATAGTTGTTTATTTCTTGCTCTGCAGGAAAACCATCACCTGCTACAGCTACATGTAGCGCATCTCCCCATTCGGAATCTTTTACTGAAAATGCAGCAAATGTTTTATGAGGATAGTGAGCGTGCAACGCACTTTCGATGGCAGACAGTGAGATGTTTTCTCCGCCAGAGATAATCACATCGTCAATGCGTCCTTCTACAACCAATTTTCCGTTTTCGATTCGCCCATAATCGCTTGTGAGATACCAACCATTATTGAAATTGGTTTCCCATAAAGTTTCTGCTCCAAGATACGTCGTCGCAAGCATCGCACCTTTGATGGCAATCTTTCTCTCTGGAGTAATTTCGACTTCGATTCCTTCAAGAGGGGAACCGTTGTAAACACAACCCCCTGAAGTTTCTGAAGAGCCATAAGAAGTGACCAGTTTGATTCCTGCAGCTTCCGCTTGTAGATGAAGGTCAGATGCAAGTGCCGCACCACCAACTAAGACAGCTTTGGCACCTTGCAAATGGCGTAAAAGCCTGTCATCACCATTAAGTGCACGAAATAGTTGTGTTGGCACAATGGCTGTGAAATCTGCATGCGGGTATTCGCCCTCAAAATCTCGAAGATCGATTGGTTCCGTTCCTAGCTCAAGAGAGCGAATCAAAACGTTGACGCCGGCTATGTGAGTGAGTGGCAAGAAGAGCGACCACGTGTTTCCAAATTCTGCACCAAGAAATTTATTTGAAGCCTTTGCAGATGCAAGTAGCGCTGTACTGGATAAACCAACCTCTTTTGAAACTCCTGAAGAGCCAGTGGTTTTAACCACAGCACTGATACGTGGTGGCACTTGGGTGAATGCTGTAGGGGAGAAAGCTAGCGCTGGGCCATCTGAGACTAAGGTTTTAGCGATGCGAGCCATCAATTCGCGCAAGGTCCACTCAGGACTAACTTCGCGAAGATCTCGTTGTGCGTTCTGCTCCATTGCCCGCGTAGGCTATCGCTCGTAGACCAATTGGAGGAATCGTGAGCAAGCCGATTAAGCGTGATTTTGGTGACCGAACCATCCCTGCATGGGTGACTGGACCTGGCGGAGAATCATTTACAGATATCAAATATGAAATCGGCGACGGAATTGCAAAAATCACTATCAACCGCCCAGAGGTTCGTAACGCATTTCGCCCCCAGACAATCATTGAATTAAAAGCTGCATTTGATTTGGCGCGCGATAACGCGCAAGTCGGCGTAATTATTTTGACAGGACAAGGTGATGAAGCATTTTGTTCTGGTGGAGATATCAGTGTGCGTGGAGATGACGGCTATTTAGGTGATGATTCGCTTTCGCAGCAGGGCGTAGGAAGACTCAATGTTTTAGATTTGCAAGTTCAGATTCGCCGAACCCCAAAACCAGTTATTGCAATGATTGCTGGCTGGGCAATTGGTGGAGGGCATGTATTGCATGTGGTGTGTGATCTTTCGATTGCTGCAGATAATGCGAAATTTGGGCAGACGGGTCCAATGGTTGGCTCATTTGATGGTGGATATGGTTCAGGCTTGCTTGCAGCTAGCGTCGGTCAGAAGAAGGCGCGCGAAATTTGGTTTCTGACTCGTCAATATGATGCTCAAGAGGCGCTGTCGATGGGACTAGTAAATACAGTTGTACCTCTCAAAGAACTAGAAGCAGAGACCGTGTCGTGGTGTCGTGAAATGTTACAAAATTCGCCGCTGGCACTTAGATTGCTTAAAGCATCCATGAACGCTGCAGATGATGGACTTGCTGGGGTACAACAACTTGCAGGGGATGCAACGCTTCTCTTCTATTTATCTGAAGAAGGTCAAGAAGGTCGCGATGCTTACAAAGAGAAGCGCAAACCTGATTTCGGAAAGTTTCCACGACGACCTTAATCTCATGGATCTTTCACTGCTCGAAAGTATGCGCGTCATTGCGCTGCCAACAAAGACGAGTTTTCGTGGGATTAACATCCGTGAAGTAGCTTTATTTCAAGGTCCTGCTGGCTGGGGCGAGTTCTCTCCTTTTCTTGAATACGGAGATCAGGAATCTGCGCCTTGGCTAGCTTGCGCAATAGAGGCAGCCACACAGCACCGCCCGCATATATATCGAAGGGCTGTGAAAGTGAACGGCACCATTCCAGCGCTCAATAACTCAGCCGATATTGAGCGGATTGTTGAGGCCTTCCCGGGAGTTGAAACCTTTAAAGTCAAAGTTGGCGATAACTTGTCAGAAGATATTGTGCGCCTTGCAAAAGTGAGAACGATGCGACCTAAAGCAAAGCTACGTATTGATGTTAATGGTAGTTGGACGGTAGCAGAAGCAATTACAAATCTTCGGGTTATTTACGAGAATATTGGACCACTTGAATATGTTGAGCAGCCATGTAGAACGATTCAAGAATTGCGAGAACTCAAAGAGAAATTGCTGATTGATTTCAAAATTGCTGGCGACGAAGTTTTACGTAAAGCAAGCGATCCATTTGCGATAGATCTCAGTGGTGCCATTGATGTACTCATGCTAAAAGTTCAACCTCTGGGGGGAATCGTTAGAGCTCAACAATTGGCAGAGCACCACAATCTTCCTGTTGTGATCTCAAGTGCGCTCGAGAGCGCAATAGGAATTCAATATGGCTTATATCTAGCTGCATCATTTCCTCACATGGATTTTGATTGTGGTCTCGGCACTGGCTCGCTACTTGCAGCAGATGTAGCCCAACTGCCAATCGTTGATGGTGAGATTGAGATTAGCGAGTTTGAACCTGTATTCAACGGTTATGAAGTGGCGCCCGACCGTTATGAATGGTGGAAGAATCGTGTCATGAGAACTGCGGAGCTACTTTGATGAATCCAGCAACGCAATTAGCGCGCGTCATCGTTCGCCAGATAGTGGAAGCTGGAATCACTGATGTAGTTATTTCCCCTGGATCTAGAAATGCACCGCTCTCTTTGGCTTTTTTCCAGGCTCACAAGCGCGGCTTGATTAAGTTGCATGTCAGGATTGATGAACGCACTGCAGCGTTCTTTGCACTTGGCGTTGCCAAAGCATCGGGTCGACCAGTGCCTATTGTTTGCACAAGCGGAACAGCAGTAGCCAATTACCATCCTGCAGTTTTGGAAGCTTCACATACAAATACTCCGCTTCTGGTTATGACAGCCGATCGCCCCGCATCACTTCGTCGAACGGGCGCCAATCAAACAACCGAACAAGCTCGCATATTTGGGAAGGCAGTGCGTTACTTTGCAGATATCTCTGGAACTGCGTATCCGATGGAGCTGCCACTTAATTCGCTACAGTCAGGACCAGTACATCTCAACATTCAATTTGAAGAACCGCTCCTTGGAGATAGCGATGAGAGTTGGTTAGAAAAACTCTCTGTGAATCCACCGAAGGTATTTGATCGTAAAGGCTCCGGAACTTTCTATACAAAATCAACTCGGGGTGTTTTAGTTATCGGACATGACCGAGCAGGGTTATCTATCGATGCGGTCAAGGACTTTGCAGAAGAGTTGAATTGGCCAATAATTGCTGAAGATACTCTCACTTTTGAGAGCGCGATTTCACATGCCAGCATATTTCTAACCTCGCGCACAATTGCTGAGGAATTGAAGCCAGATACTGTTGTCGTAATTGGTAGAACCACATTATCAAGATCAATAAATTCTTTTATCAAGAGCGCACGTAAAGAGATTGTGATTGATCCGCGCATAGCGACAGTTGATTCAGATCGCATGGCCGATCAAAAATTCCTACAACTACCGAAGCTAGAAATATCAGCGCCAGATGCTGAATATAGAGATAAGTGGCAGAAGTACTCACAGCGAACTACAAAACTGGTGCAAGACATTTCACAATGGTCTGAGGCGCTGATCGCCCGCGAGATTGGATCAACTCTCTCCAGTGGAACATCACTCTTTATCTCATCTTCACGACCCATCAGAGACCTCGAGGCCTTTGCTTGCGCAAGAAGCGGAATAGAAACCTTTGCCAATCGTGGACTAGCTGGCATTGATGGCAATATTTCGACCGCCTTGGGAATTGCTTCTCAGCGCAAATCAACTATTGCCGTTCTAGGCGATTTAGGCTTTTTACATGATCTGACAGGTCTCATTCACAATGAAGTTATCAATCTCAAAATATTTGTGATTGATAACAACGGTGGAGGAATCTTTTCAACGCTTTCTCAAAGGGGTGTCGCTGGATTTGAAGAGGTATTTGGAACTCCTCATGACAGAGATATCGCCGCAATTGCTCGTTCACTGGGCGTGCCGGCAAAGACCATCTCGTCACAATCAGAGTTGAATTCCGAATTAAAGACACCTGTCAGCGGTATCAGCGTTGTTGTAGTTACTGCACCAGATCGCGATACGACTGCAGATCATCTAAAGAATATTTACGCCAGCGTCGATTCAATGTAGCGCAGAGCGCATCGCGATCATCTTGGCGCTGCTCTCTTCTAACTCTTTTTCAGGGTCCGAACCAGCAACAATTCCACAACCAGCAAAAATTCTGATTTCGCGTTCCTTAATCTGACCTGCACGTAGCGCGATCCCTAGTTCGCCATCGCCGCTGGCATCAATCCACCCAACCGGACCCGCGTAGCGCCCACGGCTCATACCTTCAATCTCAGAGATGATGTCAAAAGCTACATTTCGCGGTGTTCCACAGACAGCGGCAGAAGGATGCAAACTCTGTAAAAGTGAAAATACATCTACATGCTGTTTGCTCTCAATAAGTGCCCCAGTTACATCTGTTGCTAAATGCATCACGTTGGCAAGGTGCAACACAAATGGAGATTCAGGAACATTTGTCGATGAGCAGAATGGTTCAAGTGCATCTGCTACAGATCTCACTGCATATTCATGTTCTTCCAAATCTTTTGAAGATCTGGCAAGGGATGCCGCGAGTGCTAAATCTTTTGCATCATCGCCGGTCTTTGGAATAGTTCCTGCCAGTACACGCGATGTGACCATGCCACGAGAAAGTCGCACTAAAAGTTCAGGAGTTGCACCCAAAAGACCAGCAACGGCGAAGGTCCAGGTCGATGGATATTGATTGGCTAATATCTTCAAGATTGCGTGTTGGTCAATTTCTCCATCTGCGGTAGCCCGTATATCGCGCGCCAGAACAACTTTGTCGACTTCCAGCGCTTCAATGCGAGAAATCGCTTGCGCTACCCGCTCTTTCCACTCAGAACTAGAAAGAGTGCCATCACTAAATGTCACGGCGCTCTGCGAAATCTCTAATGGGCTTTCAAGGAGTGCAGGTTGTGCACCATCACCAATCCAGGTAATCCAAGAGTTACCGCCTTTTACGCCAACAATTACCTTTGGAATTATCAAAACAGATTCTTCATTGCGATCAAATGAAAATGAAGAAAAGAGCAGCGGACCAGTGCCACTGCCATGTACATGATTAGCGATTGAAAAAGTTTCCAGATGTTGATGCCACCAATTGCGCGCTTGAGCAAAGCGATCTCGCCCGGTCACTGTGGTTGTGGCATGTACGCCCCAGGCCACAAAGCCTTCACCACCGCGCACCCACGAAAGCGGCTGATTATCAGGAAATAAATCCAGGAGAGGAAGATGTTCACCAAGACGAGTCGTGGTGACGGGAATAAGCGCCGCCATTTATTGATGAATTGTTCGAGAGATTTTTCGCCAAATAAGCGGTAGAGAAGTAGCTGCAATTGCAATTTTAAGAATTTCACCGAGAAGAAACGGTGTTAAACCAGCGGCAACTGTTGCAGACCATGTGAGATCAAGAGAAGAGCGCAACCAAAGAAGTCCAAAGGTAAAGATGATGAGATCACCGAGTAAGAGCGCAGGAAAAGATGTACGGAATTTTTGATCAGCTTTGCGATCTGCTAAGTACCCAAGTACAAATGAGGCAACCAGCATTCCTAGGAGATATCCACCAGTTGCGCCAACTACCTTTTCAATTCCGTGGGTAGACCCAGCGAAGATGGGAGCTCCCGCAATTCCGGCAAGCAGATATGTGGCAAAGGTAAGAATTCCGAAGCGAGCGCCATAGGTAGTTCCAATTAAAAGCACTGCCAGAGTTTGTCCGGTAACGGGAACAGGAGAACCTGGAACAGGAATCGCGATTTGGGCGAGCGCTGCAATAAATCCAACGCCGCCAACAATAAAGAGCGCTTGAGTCAGCGCGGTGCTGCGAGGAAAGACAGTGGCGCGCAGTGAACCGGTATTGGCATGAAGTGACATCGCAGCGACCTTTCGTGAGCTCTTTAAGTTGTGCGCGAAGCCTACTCTCAGGGAGAATGCGAACATGTCACGCGCCAATATGGATAAGAATCCAGATGAAGTTGCCGCCATGTTTGATGGCGTTGCGAAGCGCTATGACCTTGTTAATGACTTATTGAGTCTGGGCCGCACAAAAGCCTGGCGTAAAGCAACTACCAAAATTATCGAGCCCCGCCCCGGGATGAAGATCCTCGACCTTGCAGCAGGAACCGGGTCGAGCTCCGAGCCGCTGGCTGCAGCTGGCGCCGAGGTCATCCCTGCAGATTTCTCGGAAGGAATGTTGGCCGCAGGCCGGAAGGCTCGCCCGCACCTTCGCTTCACCAAGGCCGATGCCTTGAACCTGCCCTTCGCCGATGGAGAATTTGACCTTGCCACCATCTCCTTTGGCCTACGCAATACCCAGAAGACCGACCGAGCGCTCGCGCAGATGCTCCGCGTCACCAAGCCTGGTGGCTACTTAGTTGTCACGGAATTCTCCAGCCCGACTTTCGCCCCTTTCCGGGCGATCTATACCAACTACCTGATGAAGGCCCTGCCAGCGGTGGCCCGTAAGACATCCTCAAACCCTGATGCCTATATCTACCTGGCGGAGTCCATTAGAGCCTGGCCGGATCAGCGGGCGTTGGCGGCGCAGATTGAAGCGGCCGGGTGGGTAGATGTCACCTGGAAGAACCTCACGGGCGGAGTTGTCGCAGTTCACAAAGCGCGCAAGCCATAACGGTTTGATTGCCTTGGCCGAACGCTTAGGATTTCGCTCGTGAGCGCCAATCCATATATCCCAATTCTGGTTATTTTCGCCATTGGCCTTGGATTTGCAGTCTTTTCAGTCGCCATCGCAGCTGTGACAGGACCTGCGCGCTATAACCGCGCCAAGCTTGAAGCGTATGAATGTGGAATCGAACCATCGCCACAAGCGCTCGAAGGTGGACGCTTTCCTGTTAAGTACTTCCTTACTGCGATGCTCTTTATCGTCTTTGATATCGAAATCGTTTTCCTCTATCCATGGGCAGTCACCTTTGATCAACTTGGACTATTTGGATTAGTTGAAATGGCAATCTTTATCGGAACAGTCTTCGTCGCATTTGCATATGTGTGGCGTCGCGGCGGATTGGAATGGGATTAATTCGTGGGCCTAGAAGATAAGTTACCGAGCGGAGTTCTGCTCTCTACAGTTGAAGGTCTTGCTGGCTATATGCGCAAGAGTTCAGTGTGGCCAGCAACATTTGGTTTGGCTTGTTGTGCAATTGAAATGATGGCGCTTGGTTCTGCGCCGAAGCACGATATCTCTCGTTTTGGTATGGAGCGCTTCTCTGCATCACCTCGTCAAGCGGATCTGATGATTGTGGCAGGCCGCGTTTCACAGAAGATGGCGCCAGTTCTTCGTCAGATTTATGATCAGATGACTGCGCCAAAGTGGGTTATTTCTATGGGCGCATGTGCATCTTCCGGTGGAATGTTTAATAACTATGCAATTGTGCAAGGCGTTGATCACATCGTTCCAGTAGATATTTATCTGCCTGGCTGCCCACCGCGTCCAGAACAGTTGATGGATGCAATCATCAAGCTCCATGCACTTATTAGCGATACAAAGCTCGGTCCAAATCGTGAAGCGATCATCAAGGAAGTAGAACTTGCTGCGCTCAACGCCAAGCCAACTATCCAAATGAAGGGGCTGCTGGCGTAAATGACTCAAGAACAGAGCGGTATGTTCGGCGCTTCAGGGACCGGAGATACCTCAGGTTATGGCGGCCTGGTTCGCCAAGCGGTCTCATTCGGTTCTACCGAAAGACCTTACGGAAGCTACTTTGATGAGGTTGCTGACGATTTAGAGCGCGCATACCCAGATTTTTCAGATGCAATTACCCGCGTTGTTGTCGATCGCGGCGAACTCACATTGCATGTAAAGAAGTCACGTCTCGTTGAAGTCGCTTTTATTTTGCGCGACAAGCTGAAGTTTGAAATGTGTATGGGTGTTTCAGGTGTGCACTACCCAGAGCGCACCGGTGCAGAACTCGTTGCGTTATATCCACTGCTTTCAATGACCAAAAATCAGCGCATCCGTTTGGAAGTTGCAACCTCTGAACTAGATCCACATATCCCATCTGTTGTTGAGGTGTGGGCAGGCAATAACTGGCATGAGCGCGAAACTTACGACATGTTTGGAATTATCTTTGATGGACATCCAGGTCTGACTCGCATCTTGATGCCAGATGATTGGGATGGACATCCACAACGTAAGGATTACCCATTGGGTGGAATAGCTGTTGAGTACAAAGGTGCAACAACGCCTGCACCTTCTAATCGCAGGAGCTACCGATGACGACCTTCGATCCATACGCAGCTTCCCGCGAAACCACCGAAGGAACAGTCTTCTCTGTTACCGGTGGAGATTGGGATTCCCTTGTCTCTGAAATTGGAGAATCGAAAGAAGAGCGCATCATTGTAAATATGGGTCCACAACACCCATCTACCCACGGCGTTTTACGTCTGGTTCTTGAACTTGAAGGCGAAACAGTAACTGAAGTCCGTACTGGTATTGGTTATCTGCACACTGGTATTGAAAAGAACATCGAATTCCGTAACTGGACTCAAGCAGTTACCTTTGCAACTCGCATGGATTACCTATCGCCGATCTTCAATGAAACTGCCTACTGTCTAGCTGTCGAGAAGTTGCTGGGCATTACAGAGGATATTCCAGAGCGCGCATCCGTTATTCGCGTGTTGATGATGGAGCTCAACCGCATCTCATCACACATGGTTGCACTAGGTACTGGTGCGCTCGAACTCGGCGCTATGGGACCAATGTTCTTTGCATTCCGCGAGCGTGAAATGGTTCTCGATGCCTTTGAAGAAATCTCCGGCCTACGTATGAATATGGCGTATGTACGACCTGGTGGAGTTTCTCAAGATTTACCAGCAGGCATGAACTCCAAGCTACGTGAATTGGTAAAGACTCTTCGCAAGAACTTTAAAGATAATGCAACGCTTCTGATTGGTAACACAATCTGGATGAAGCGCACAGAAGGAATCGGTTACTTGGATCTGGCCGGATGTACAACGCTTGGCATTACCGGACCAGTCCTTCGCTCAACTGGTCTCCCATGGGACCTTCGTAAGATGCAGCCATATTGCGGTTATGAAACTTATGACTTCGATGTAGTAACAGCAGATACTGCAGATGTTTACGGTCGCTTCCTTATTCGCATGAACGAACTCGAGCAATCACTTCGCATCATCGAACAAGCAATCGACAAACTAGACAAACTTGAAGGTCAGCCAGTGATGGTTGCTGATAAGAAGATTGCCTGGCCGGCGCAGCTTGCACTCGGCGCTGACGGACTTGGAAATTCACTCGACCATATCCGCGAAATCATGGGCTCATCAATGGAATCTTTGATTCACCACTTTAAGTTGGTAACAGAAGGCTTCCGTGTTCCAGCAGGACAGGCATATGCTGCAGTTGAATCACCACGAGGCGAGCTCGCAGCGCACGTTGTCTCTGACGGTGGAACACGTCCATACCGCGTACATTTCCGCGAACCATCCTTTAACAACCTGCAATCCATCTCTGCCATGAGCGAAGGTGGAATGGTCGCTGACATTGTTGGCGCAGTTGCATCCATCGATCCAGTTATGGGAGGAGTAGACCGCTAATGACTCTCGATCGCGATCTCATGCAGACCATTATCAAGCGCTACCCACGTAGCCGTTCTGCAATCATGCCTTTACTTCATTATGTTCAATCAGTTTCTGGTTATGTAACTAACGAAGGAATTGAAACAATCTCGGAACTTCTCGAAATCGAAACTGCTGAAGTATCTGCAGTTGCGACTTTCTACACTCAGTACAAGCGCA
>JACCDW012042632.1_pt1 | contig 26354 bp, 29 predicted proteins | sample 7449781 | NCBI WGS metagenome assembly JACCDW01 (sample SAMN15323449, study PRJNA562643) | freshwater metagenome | isolation source: river surface water | place: USA:Blue River Watershed | collected 2017-08-18
AAACGGTGCTTATGCTAAATACTACACCGTTTAGTACACAAAAAGTTTTTAAAAATCCATCAATTCTTAAAAAAGTTTCATAGGAAATAGATGGTTCAAACCCATCTGTAAAGGTACCAAACCTAAATTCCATTTCCATGTCCTTGTTTTTCTCATCAATCAGAATTTTACGCAATTCTTCGATTTGTGCTTGTTGTATATTCATACTGATATTTTTAGTCGTTTGTTTAAAAATTAAATTTTTTTTCTGACACAAAAACAAATGAAACTTGTAGAAACCCTCAAGAATTCTTACATTGTTATCCCAATCGTGATTATTCTTACACTATTGGCCGTGTTTATAGACTCTCGTATAAACAAGAAGCAGGTCACTAAAAAAGATTACCTAAACAGCGTGTTCTTCACGTCTCTTATCGCGGCTTTTATAGTGTTTGTGAATAGCGACAGCACATTCGTAAAAGATGAGCAAATCCTCAAGGGCCCTGCACCTTTTTAAATTCGTTTAAATTTGATAAATAAATTGTAAATTTAAACTAATGTCCAATGTACCATATGAGTTGACTGATAAAAGCCCTGTTATAGGCCAGCCTAAAGAGATTATAGTACCGTTGACCAAGTATCAAAAAGCTATTCTATACAAGGCGTTTGTAGATATTGAAAGCAAGGGAATGAAGTTTGGATTCATGGGAGATAAACCAGGTGTTGGTAAAACTGCCGCCATTCTAAGTCTTGTAGCAGCAGAAAAAGTGATTAATAAAAATTCTCAGACAATCATTGTTGTGCCTCAGAATCTTCTTAATCAGTGGGAAAATGAAATTAAAAAGTTTTGCAGTGAAAACATCAAGACCATTGTTATAGATTCATACGCCTCTGCAATAAGAGACTTTTATGATGTAGAAAACCACAAGTATTACAAATCTTTTGATATCATTCTTACTACATCCACTCTTTACAAGTTATTACAAGACACCATGACCTCAAAGGGTTATTTTGTAAAACGTGTCATATTTGATGAAGTGGATTCTGCAGAATCTGTATTTGACGCGATTTCCATGGCCAAAAAACGTTCAGAAAAAGGAAATCTTTACGGTAATGAAGAGAGTAGAGACCTTTATCAAATAGTGTGGTATGTATCTGCTTCCATTGAAAATTTATTCGACGCTGATGATATTTTTAGACTTGGAGATATTGAGCTCTCTAGGGAAGAATTCTGGCAACATCACATCAGGTGCAGTGATGATTTTATAAAACAGTATTCTCTTTTGAATTCTACTGTTGTTCGTGAAAAAATACATTGCGAGTCCGTAGCCGATGTTTATAGTGACATTCTTTCCATTGACCAACTAGACTTTATAAACTCTTTGAGCTTTAATAAAATCATTGGTGAACACACATCTAAAGGTGCGAAAACTGAAAAAGAAACCATAATGGTCATAGTAGAGGACTACCACGTTCAACACAAAAACATCATAGAAGAAATCAAGCTCAAGAATGAAAAACTGGAAATCTTGAGGAAAAAAATGAGGGATACAGAAACTTTGGAAGGGTTGATAAAAAAGGATGTTTCAAAGGAAGAATTTTACAAGCAATGTCTTGATAATTTTTACACAAAACTCAACGTAAATACCTTTGAAGAATTCAAGAAAGAATACGAAAAGTATACCTTTGAAAATTCTAAATTGAGTAAGTTATTAGATTACATAGAGAAAACTACCTCTGAAAAGGTTATTATTTTCTCAGATTATACAAACGGGTTTAACCATCTCTTCAAATATTTTGATGAAAACAAAATCAATTATACAGACCTTGGTAAAGGAAACCTCAAGGAAATTAACGAGGCTATTGAAAAATACAAAGTTGGTGATACCAGGTTTTTATTGATTGATTCTGCATCAGAAGGATGTGGATTGAACCTGGAGAACACCGACGAAATCATCTTTGTTCACAGAATAAATGAAGGTTTGTATGAACAGATGATAGGCAGGGCTTTCAGGCCTGGAAGAAAAAACGACCTGAAAGTCGTCACATTCTTGAACAAGAATGAAAACATTTAAAAAATTTAATTTTATAATCCATGGTTGGTTACGTCATGGATTGTATAATTTGCTTTAGTGAACTAGGCCAGACCGAGTGCTTTAACTGTGAAAAAAGTTTATGTCTCGAGTGTCTGAAACGGTTTGTTGAACTTTCGGTGAAAGAAAAAAACATACCAACATGCTGGTGTGGAGAAACTATAAGGCGGAAGGATGTCGTGAGTATAGGTGACCCTAATATGACGAACATGTTTGAAGAAATTCTCTATGAAAAATTCAGAGATAAAAACTATGATGAAATCGTGAAAAAGGAAACTCAAAATTTAATCATGGAGCGTCTTAGGAACGAAAAAATCAACTTTTACCAGAATTTAATAGGCAAAGGCGCGATAATGAAGGTGATGGAATACTCTTACAAGAAAAAACTTGCAGGAGTCAATAAAAAGAATACAAAGCTGATTGAGAAATCTCTAACAGTAAAATGTTTCAAGGAACTTTGCGATGGTAAATTGGATGGTGATTACACTTGTTTAAAATGCACTCAAAAATTTTGCAAACAATGTGAAAAGCCTGAAAGCAAAGGGCATGTGTGCAAAGAAGAAGATTTGAAAAATTTTGAATTTATCAAGACCATTTCAAGGTGTCCAAAGTGTAAAACATTTGTTGAAAAAAGTGAGGGGTGTGACCTTATGACTTGTACATTATGCAGAACAAATTTTTCATACGGAACAGGAAAGAAAATCATGACCGGGAATGACCATAACCAAAATTTCGACCTTAAACCTACCCTTAAACTTTCCCAAGAATTACAAGATGTTTATGACATGGACTTAATCGCTCTTGTAATTACCTTTGAAGAAGCCGAGCCTGTTATAAGAGATAAATCATCTCTTTACAAGATAAAAGATGTAAAAAAATTTGCAAAGGCTTACACCCTAGTACGCGAAAACTTTTATAAACGCAAGAATTATTTCCAGGTACTGGACGACATCATAGCAAACAAGAAAAATTTATCAAAATTATATCTACGAGAGCAATTGAAGAAAATTAACTAAGAAATCAAAAATTATTTTTTTGATTTTTATTTTTTTATGGCCACTCAGATTCACAATCAAGCTCGTCTAAGATGTATTGGTATTTTTCTATACATTCTTCTTTGTATTTAGAACTGTGGTGATACTTGGTTTGTAAATTGTCAATCTCTATTTCATCATCGTATGATTTGTATTTTATGATATTACCGAATGGTAATATACAATCTTGAATAAAATATTCTACTTTGTTTCTTCCAACACTGTGTATATAAGCTATTATTAATAACTTTCCAGTTTCTTTATCATATCCCATCGAGTTCTTATACTTGATGTCGTAGTAGTAACCACTCGCACTACTTCTTATTATATTTCTTTTGAAAATACAAGCTGGATAATGCCAATACTTGGCATGAGAAAGATTTTCAAATTTTCTATGGGTTTTCTTGTAAAAAGCTTCTTCACATTTATCACACCTAGAATCAGCTTTAAGAGTTTTCAAAGAAGAGCAAGCACGCATTCCTTTTAAACATTCAGTACAGAGCTCGCATCTTTCACCATAATAGATTTTATTAAAAAAATCACGATAATTCTCGTCGATGACGGCTTCTATATAAAGAGAAATCATCTAGTGTAATTACATTTTGTATGTTTTTTTCTTTAAGAAGAATCAAGCTTGTCTAGGATGTATTTGTACTTTTTTACATATTCTTGTTTGTACTCGTTCTCGGAATGAAAAGTTCCATCTGTATTGTCTTTGCAAACACCTTCTTCACAATCTAAACAATAATTGCTATCATGTGATTTATACCTGATGACTTTTCCAAATGGTAATATACAATACCTGATGAATTTTTCTACTTCATGGTTGTAATTTTTTTCATACGCTGATATTATCAATTTTCCTGTTTCTACGTCGTATTTTTCCTTGTCGCTAAAGTAATAACTATCTTTATTACTGCGTATAATTAGGTTATCAAAAACACACTTTGGAGTATGATAATACTTTGCTTCTCTTTCAGTGTTGAATTTTCTATCATTGAAACGTTTGGGACAATACGAACAGTCAACATCAAATTCAAGAGTTTTTAAAGACGTGCAATCATATACCCCTTTTAAACATTCAGTACAGACCTCACATCTTTCACCACTGTAGATTTTATTAAAAAATTCACGATAATTTTCATCTATATCAACCTCTATATAATAAGATGTGTAGTACCCCATCAAAGGTGATGGCTTTTGTTTTTTTAAGAAAATTTAATTTTAAAAACAATCCAGTGTATTATCACTATGCCCTGGATAGTTATAAGTACTTACTATAAACACGGTGAATATAATGTCGAATTTTTCAAAACAAAAGACGACCTTGAAAATTACTTGGTAGAAATCCTAGTTGGTTATGACATGGGTTATAACTACGACCACACATATTCTTTTAAAAAGCTTGTCAAAAGAGCTATAGAAGGCGGAGAATATATTGTAGATAACCAACTTGGTACAGGTATAAGAGAAATAATTCATGTTGGTGATAAAATTACATCTTATAATATAGACAATTTGTCGGGAGAAAAAAAATTATAAAACAAAAAAACACATGTAAATAGCTCATGTGTTTTTTTATTTCTTAAGCCGTGTGTAGTTTTATAACCGGAAATATCACAGTTTACGCATGCATTTGTGGTTCTGGTAATTTTCAACAAACACGTGTAGGACGTAGAACAGTGATCATGAGTGAAAAGTTTGACTATACAACAAATTATCATTTTGTTGCTTTTTTACAAAGAATCGGGTTGCTTTAAGATAATAAACAATTCTACGTTTTTAAAACATTGGATTAGGTTTTTTTATTGTGTAGTTGAATGCTACATCGTTTAATTTGATCTTATTCATTTCTATTCCTAATATACGTTTTAAAGTATCTATAGTGATTATCGCAGGTTTCAAATTTAATATTTCTGTTTCTGTACATTTTGCAATATTAAAAATATGAATACAATAACAGTTTGTCAAGGTCATCGTAGAATGGGCACAATGCCTCAAGTTTTTCAAGGTCCTCTTCGTCATTTGGAGCCTTTTCCTTTGCAGTTTTGAATTTTTTTAACATCCAATTAAATTTGGACTTGACCTCGCTTTCTGTGTAAGAGGTTCCATGTTTTTGGTTCAAATGGTCAGCAAGAAGTTTATGAGCATCCTTTTTCAATAGCTTTTTCCCAGAAACAACAGCAGAGTTGAACCCAACAGCACCAGTTATAAGTAAAAAGTTTTCTTTAACCTGGAGCCATCGTACAATGGTTTCACGAACAGCGTTTGAAGTTTTTGGTGGTATTTTTTAGAAAGAAAAAAGAGTCTTGTTTATTGTAAAATCATATCTTTGATCAGTTGTTGAAGTTCTTCTTCATAAACACTAGAAATTAGAAATATAGTCGGGTCTTTCATCTTTCTTAAATAGAGAGGCAAAGAGTTTTTTTCTCCAACAAAAAATCCTATTTTTTTCTTCAATGAAGTTAAATCTGCAAAAGTACCAGGAAATTCTTCTAAGATAGCTCCTTGTAACCAATTATAGCATGATTTGATTAAATCAGAATCATAGAATTCTTCTGCTGTAATATCTTGTTTTTTCTCCGTGAATAAAAGTACCCAGTGTTTAAAAGTTGATCCAAAAAGAATAATTTCAACTTTAGAAACAACTAATATTCCATCTTTGACAGGGCAAGTCTTAACAAAACTTGAAGATAAAAGATACTTCAAATAAACTGGGAGCTCTTCAGGTATTTCGTTAAAAAATGGATCTGGATCAATTTCAGATTCAGTGTCAGATTCTACTTCTATCAAATAATTTTTCTCCAATTTTCTCTTTAACTTCTTAACAATTTCATTTTCCATTTCTTTCTTGAAAAAACTAGTTTTCTTTTTGAAAACAAATCCTTTTTGATATTTTAGATATTTTGTTAAATCATACTTGTCCTGTGGTATAAGCTTTTCGACTTTTTTACCTTCCCGTTCAATTTTTTCTATGACATTTGACAAAATATCATCAAAATGAACAAGTTCTGTGTTGTCTCCAAGCATTTGAGAATTTTCCTTATAGTTATTCATCTTCATTTTTTTAAGTAAAGATTTTCACCTGATGTCATCAAACCTTCTGAGTTTTTAGTTCCAGAAAATCTAAAATATTGTGAAAAAAAAGTTAAAGGTGGCGTCGACACATTTGAAAAAATGTTTAAATTTGAATACCGCCAATATGTTTCATGATGCAATCCATATAGACTCTCGTCGTCACACATGATAAAAATAAATAAAAAATACATTTAAACATCTTTTTTGGTCAGTTCGTATCCCCAGTGAAGCAATCCTTGTCTTATCACTGGAGATACTGTGTAGTCGTTCCATACCTTCCCTTGCTTCTTACATTCTTTGATTAACCGCCTCTTGAACCTACCATTTGGTCCTGCAAAATTCAACCATCTTCTTATCTGGCGTTTGTCATCAGGGGACCTTCTTCCCATGTAAAATCTAAAATACCATTGTATCCATCCATAAGGGTCCTGTGGTACTATCCATTTCTTGGATTCCCAGTATAGTAACCCAAATGGGTCATGTTCTCTTGAATGTAAAAATGCTCCCGAATGAACCTTGTACTTGTTTATCTGCTTGTTATACACTGTCGATTTATAAAAATTATCAGGTACATTAAACCAGTTTTTAGGAAACTCTAGGTGTGCGTCTTTGTAATTCTTACCAGTGATTGCGCTGTGTATAGGTCTAAAATATCCTCCACCAATTATACCTGCTTTTATCATGTCTTTTGGTGTAACGTTGGGCCTAAAGTCTGGATAGTCTGGGAAAACTATTTCACCGTTTTCATTTTTTTTAAGATACATTGGTTGTTTGTTATGTACTCTTAAAAAAAATTAATTAGAATGCGCATCGATGTAGTCTGTGATAATCGTGTCATAGTTTATTGCTTCCATGGCGTTATCAAAATAATCATCTCTTAACCAATGAAAAATATCCATGTATTCTTCGTATTTATCTTTTTTACCATACTGAGCCAACAAATACAAAGTTCTTATATAACCATCATAACGAGTATACTTTAATATTCTATCAAGTATATCGTAGTCTTCTCTTATAATAATCTTTTCTAGAAGATTATCATCACAATTTACTTGTTCTTTTGTTGGTTCGAATACAATTTCTCTTATGGTATCATAGTCTTCATCTTCGAAGAGTTCCATGTATTTTTCTTGAGTTATATATTGTGGTTCGTAAGAATCAGGAATGTATCCTATTACCGCTGTTCCCGCCATCAATCATATTTGTTTTATTTATTTGACATTGACACCTTGTTACTTTTTCTATCATTTATTTTTTTACGTAAAAAAAAGTAAATATCGTCATGTTCTTCTAAGAAGCCTCTGTCGCAATACCTTAATGCCGAGAAAAGGTTTAAATTGTCTATGTTATTTACTAGATATTTTACCACATTCACATGTCCTGCGTCTGTTGCATACTCTAAAGCACTTTGGTAATCGTTAATATCCCAATTGTCTCTTTTGTGTATAAATTCTACGATTTCTAAATGTCCTAAATACGCTGCATCAGTCATAACATCTTCGGTTCTTTCACAATTATTTTCATATAACCATTTAACAGTTATTAAATTCCCATCTTCAACAGCATTATTCATTGTTTTGAAATCTGGTTCCACACGGCATTCTTTTAACCACTCCAAAGTTTCAATATTTCTTGCAGAGTCATAACACAATGTAATAGGTTCTATACCCACTTCTTCATATAACCACTTGCATACTATCAAGTGCTGTCCTTTTATAGCACATTCCAATGTTCTTATACTATACTCTTTTATTTTGTTTTTATGTAACCACTTAAGTAAACCTAGGTCACCTAGCAACGCTGCATTATTCCAAACCTCATGTTTGTCTGCTTTTTCTATTCTCTTGTATGTTACATAATCTGATATCTTGCAACAGTCTTCTATAGGTAAAAAGAATGCTATTCTATCTATTATTTCTAGCGGTAACATACCCCACTAAATTTCCTAACAAAATATTTTTTAAGTTAAATTAATCATTTAAATCCACCCGAATTTTACGTGATTCTGCACCTGCTAATACAAGCTTTTTTGATGAATTCGAAACCATGTTTGTATTATCGAGGCGTTCTACAAGTTCTACTACTTCAAGAGAAAGTGAATAGTCCAAGTCTACAAACTGGTATTCGTATCCCAGATAATCTATTATTTTAAGCTTTAGTTTATCTAACCTATCCAAAGGAGGGTCAAACTCTTTTGGGGCAGATATAAAAGAGTTGAAACACATATTACCAGGACTTTCATCTAGTATAATCTTTGCAAAAACGTTTGTTATAGATGAATTTCCTGTAGAAACTGTATCTAACCCTGGGATTTGTAGATATACATAATTTTCACCCTCTAATGATATCGTTCTAAACAGGTTTCCAGTCACGGTCCCGGTATCTGTATTTGCCTGTATACTTCTAAACCCATGTAGTTCACTCGATACTCGTATAGAACTTCCACCACCAGACATTGTTCTATCAGCAAAAACATTATTGAATCTAAGCATGTAATTGTTTATGTCTATAATCCTAGTGATTTCTCTAGGCTTACCGTTATATTCTACCAAAGGTATGCCTCCTAACACATCTCCATTTTGAGTATCTGCCTCTACTCTATAATACAGAACTTTTTGTGAACGCCCTAATACACCTAATGTACCTGGTGTGACTATCTGAAAGCCTGTATAAACGAGAGCGCTCTGTTTATTTATTACTTTTCCCATTGTTCCTCCTACTACTATAGGACTTGTTAGGTCTATTGTAAATTGTGTTGGAGAAATAATGTTTTTTATGAGGTAATCACCATCTATACTACTTACACTATCTGTGCCTATAAAGGTTATAGAATCGCCGATATTCCATGCTACAGGACTAGGCAGAGTTATGGTGGATTCTGTTGTGCCAGTTGAAATCGATGTTACGTTGTATTGGTTTACGATATACCAATAACCATCGACTTTTGGCAATGAATTGGAATTTGATACATTAACCTTGTCTCCTGTAAAAATTTCTGCAGTACCTGGTGTAAATGCAATGTGTGTAAAATTTATACGTAGTATATCAGATGTTACAAACTGGACCTTATAGACACCATCTATACTTGGCACCGTGGTGCTGTTTTGTATTGTAATTTCATCTGAAGTAATTAATCTGTGGTTTGTTAAAAGTATATCAAGTGTATTTGTACCAAGAGGACCATCTATAACACTCACCCCTGCATCATAAGAACCGACATAGTCAAATGGTACTACAGCTCTTATACTTGCAAATTGTGAATCAAAGGAATCTACAAGTACAAGGTTATTAAACCCATGATTTGGGTGGTTTACGTATACCTGACTTGTTCTTATCACCATTGTTTGTAGTGTTTCTGGATTGTAGTAATCTATAAATGCTTTTACATCAAACGTATTTGATGTTGTGTTTTCTACGTAGAAAAATGGAACATGGTCTATTCTCGGCGTGGTTAGTATACCATTTAAATCCACCTTGTCTCCTCCAAATAAAACTTGTCCAGAATTTCCAGCAAACGTCACTGACCTCTGGATTAAAAATGTATAAACACCTGTCGGTGTAATAAAATAGTCACCGTCTACACCAGGGACACTATTACTATTTCTTATGGTTATAGCCTCTGATTTTGTAAATCTGTGCGGGACACTAACAGTTATTTCACAAGGGTCATCTGTTGATATGTTTGTGATTGTTAATATTGTAGTTTGTTCAAGGTTGTGTGGTGTAGGAGTTGTGACACGTAAGTAGTCTCCTATTATCTGCAAATTAGAAGGGGTTAGTGTATAGGTTGTGAAAGAATCTATGCTACCTATATGTTCTGAAGAGTCTTCATCTGGGAATCCTGTTTTGTATTGAACAAGGGTATTTTCAGTATCCAATAAAAATCTAAAAGGTGCGTCTCTACCAGTCTTTACAGTGTTTCCCCCGCCTGTAGTGGATTCATTTGCTCTAGTGTTGACTTCATATGTAAAAGTGTTAAAATCAACAACAGTTACTGTGAAATCTCCAGAGAGTACTGTACCTGTTATACCTCCCACAGTCTGAACATCAATCATTTTTACACGGTCTCCTGTTTTAAAACCATGTTCTACGCTGTTTACCGTTATAATTTCAGACGCAGCTGTTGTGGATATAGGATTGGATGTCAGTTGGTTTGTTATAACAGAGTCAAACGTTATTATATCTGTATCAATATTTGCATCTACAACAAAATAATGATATTGACCAGTATTATTTAAACGTTTTACAAAATTTATAGAGTATTCTATTTCATCTGTAAGGGTTGTAGATGTGTAGTTTCCAGATTTGAATTCTACGCTGTATAGAGGATATCCCAAATCTACACTAGCTGTTCCTACATCTGGTATACCGCCTTTGTAGAGAATTTTTATAGTATTTTCATCAAGTATGTGACCTGTATATGTACCGTCTATAAACCCAGTGATTGATAGGTCACTGTCTAGTTTACTATTGTATATTGTCAGTTGTGTTGTAGTCTTGTTGATATTATGCGAAGGGATATTTAAATACACAGTGTCTGGAATTAATGTTTGTATCTGGATGTCTACCCTGTAATTTGAACCAGCATCTTCCATGTTTTGCCAGTAAAATATATTATTTTGCAATTCAGGAGGAGAGTTTCGTATAACTGGAGCTGAATTGGGAATCTCTGAAGAAACTAACCTTATGGATTTTATATCTTTGAATGCTTTCCCAAAAGGTGCTATAAAGTCGCTTGCCCTAGGAAAACTCAGGTAGTCTCTCATGCGCGAATCTATAGCTATGATAGACCTTTTGGTTACCACATTGGTAGCCTCCCTATCTGATACATCCTTGTGATAATTCACATTGTTTTCTTCTATTTTTGAAAAATTATCATTTTTAAGATTTTGTTTACCATGTTTCTGCTCGTGGAAAGCTTTATAGTTTGATTTTTTTATAGAATCTATGTCTCCTGTTGAGAATTTTTGTATAAAATTGTACTTGAATAATTTGTTGTTGCTATCCATCGTTAAATTAAGGTTTGAAAAAAAATATAAAAAAGAGTTCGTATAAAAAAATATTTTATATTGTGGGTAAAAAACAAATGGAATTTAATACGGATTCAGTATGGTCATTGATAAGCTTATTGATTTTGATTATTATAGGTATTGTCGTCTGGTATTTTTACAATGAAGTCGGACTCTTGAATGCTAAGGTGACGTGGATGGAAGGTAAAATCGAAGAAACAGTGTCACAGATTTATAAACAAATCTACGACCTCCAAACAAACAACTCTGATTTACAAGTAGAGTACGGCGAGGAAGATAATCTTGACTTTGAAGATGGAGAAGGCGAGGAGGATGTAGAAGAAGAGAGAAGTGAAAGCGAATGTGTCGAATGCCCTGAAGAGGAATTCGAACAGGAACATCCAAGTATCGATACATTCGCAGAAGAAACAGGCTGTGAACATACAATGATTACTGGAAAGAGAAAAGGTCAATCATGTGGAAAACCTGTAAAAGAAGACGGCAAGTGCTCTGCACACTGCGACTAAGAAAAATTTAATTTTTCAACCACTCGTCGTTAACTAACACAATGTGGTGTTTCAAGTTTGTCTGGTTCAAAACAGAAGAGAGTTTACCTGCTTACGAAAAAGTAGTCGGTGTGCCTCCTGATTATACAACTGTTACAAAACTTGAACCAAAATCTGTGGTATTACCAAGTACAATCAAAAAAATGGAAGAGTTTAAACCAAATGTAAAGGCAGATCAAGATGTTCTTGAAAAAACGTCTTGTACTCCAGGTGTTTCCAAAAGTTTGTATTTGAGAAATCAAATTCAAGATTTACAAATAGAATTTGATCGTGTGTCAAGAGAAGACAGCAAGGTTGAACAGTTTTATAAAATTCTCGAAGCATGGATTCAATACTTGAAAGAGGAATACAATGAGCATTGTTGGGCTGTCTGTGTTAGGAAAGTTGAAGAGTTTATTGTTTATCCCAACGAGCAACAAAAAAAACAACTCAAAGAGCTTATTAAAAGACTGAAAATCATTAAACTTGAGCATTTTTTCAAAACCAGAGGTCCTCCTCGTGTGAGAATCTCAAAAAAGTACACTATCAATGATCTAAACGAATTGTTGAATAGCTTTGGTAGTAAGCCAGATAGATTCAAGGCTATATGTGAGATATACGATACAATGTTGGAATTCTTGGTTGAAAACCGACATTGTCGAAAGCTCCATAAGCTATATAAAGCGGTTATCCAAAAAGCCGATGATTATGCAACAAAGGATGTCGAGCTAACCAAGGAACAAAAAGAACAGTTTAAAAAATACAAAAAACAAACAGAAGCTATCCAAAAAATGAAAAATTAGAAAACCAAAAAAAATTATAAAAAAACCATGTAAATATCTACATGGTTTTTTTTATTTTTACTTCAAGTCAAGCGGCTTGTTTTTTCTTTGATTCTTTTTCATGCTAGAATTCAAAAGAGTCTTGATTTTTTTGTTACCTATCTGTATAGGTATGAATTTCACAGGGAAAGTGTTTAAAAAGTAAGTATTGCTCACAACGTCTGTATGGGAATTATCTTTTTCTCTGTCTACAAACATTATATGATTGTTTTCTCGATAATCTTTGATGTTTACGTTACCTCCAAACTTTTCAAGGATTTCTTTTGGTGGTGCAATACTTATATGTGTTTGTCCTTTTGATTTGTGAAGTTTTTTATAGAAAAACTTTACCAAGTAAAGAGATGACATATCTCTTTCAAATTTAAATCCATATGCTGCAGAACACTCGAAACTACAGAAAATACCCTTGACTTTAAAGGAATCATCCTTTTCTACATATTTAACAGGTAAATAAGTAGGATAATTATCAAATTGATGAGCACACCACCAACAACAGATGTTTGTTTTTTGAGGAACAAATGTCCCGTCTGCTTTTACAGAATCAACAGGCAATCCATAAAATGTAGACACTGCTGTCTCGGTTTGTATAGCCAATTCTGGGTTGTTTTTTGTAAAAAATTCATGCCTAGGGTTTTCTGTTTGTATCACTGGGATTTCTTCATACTCTTTTGTTTTTATTTTTTCTTGAAAGTTTACAGTGATTATATCCTCATGTTTGATTGGTATGTGCAAAATTAACTGCTCTTTGATTTCAAAGGAGTTTTCATCAATCAACATCTCTTCGTCGAAATCTACCTTTTTTGGTTTTCTTCCTCTTTTTTTCTTTTCAACTACCATCTTTCCTTTTTGTATTCTTATATTATTTTTTATTTAACATAGTAAGAAATTTCAAAGACACAGTTTAGAGATACGTCACTCTGTTTCTGGATGGTTAATTCGTTTATATTTTCCAATGGTTTAAATTCTTCTTTCCATGTTAAGTTCTTGTTCAAAAGCATGTCTCTTGTGTAAAAATCATCTAGCTTTAAAGTGATGAAGCTTTGTGGCGCATCCTTGTAGAGGTCTAACGGGTAATCGCTTATAAATGTGCAGTTTTCCTCGTTTATAATCCTATCATATCCTAGTGTTTTAGATACATTGCTCTTGTCCCACAAAATTTTAAACATTAGAGGTGTTTCCTGTTTTAGACATCTCAACACGCTTATTTTATGAGAAATATTATCGTTTATGTCTATAGTAGAAATGGCGATTTTTTTAGTTATTTCATCAGTGTGAAAAAAATATTTATGATGTAAATTTTGCTGGCTAAATTTGAATTTTAGTTCTTGGATAAGAGATTCGACATTATACTTTCCGTTTTCTAGTACTATCCTCTTTTCATCCGTATAGAGTTCTTTGTCATACTGTGCCTTTTCTACAAAGACCAACGTGTTGTTGTTGTCAGTTATGTTGTAGTCATGTGACGTGTAGCTTAGTTCTATTGTCTTTATTTCCAGAACATCTAGATTTATATCTACACTTGTAATTTCTTCCCCAAACCCGCTGCTTAGAGGTATCCACATTTTTTTTAAAACAGGTGGTGGTGTGCTAACAGTTTTTATCTCTTTTGTTTTAAAAATCTTTTTATTGAACATCAATTCTTTGTTTTTTAACATGTATTTCGACACTTCTTTAAAAACCTTGTCATCAATGTATTCGTCACTTACGTTACGGTTTCTTTTGAGTTCTGCTGCACTTACAGCATTCCCTATCTCGCTAAAAATATGAGCAAAGTCCTCAGACTCCTTGTCTAAATTTAACCCTTGCGTTTTAAAAAATTCTCCCAGTTTATCCACCACTTCCATACTGTACTCTGTTTATAAAAAATTCTTTGTTACTAAACGCGTAAAAATTTTCTTCTTTATTTATTTTTATATACCAATATGAGAATCGTCAAGTGGAAAGATGTTGATATCAAAAGTTTAGCACTAACAAAGCCAGAAAAAGTAGAAAAAAAACATGTTTCAAATATTTTTTTGTTACAGGAACCACAGGCTGATTTAATAATTCAAACCCCTGGTAACTTGGTGTTTTCTGGAAGTGAATTTGTGTTCTCTTTGTCTAGCAAAGGAGAATTTTATTCATTCATGGAGAAAATCAAGACCAGGGTATGCGAAATACTTTATCAAAACTCTACAAACTTTTTCAAAAAAAACAGCTTTTCCAAGGAGCATATTTACAATGCAATTGTTGATGTTGTAGACGTAAATGATGATGGGAAAGGCGTCATTAAAAATGTAACAAGGGCAAGTGATTTCAAGGTGTATGATGCTTTGAATGAAAGAATTGATGAGCCACAAGGTACTCTTTCAGGTTCGTTTATTTTATTTATTAAAAACCTTGAAATCGTCAAGAAAACCATCCAAATCAATATTGAGGTATTGGCATGTAAACTTTCGGCTGAAAGAATTCTTTTTTTAGACGAATCGGACGAAGAACCAAAAAAAGAAGAGGTAAAACAAGAGCCCGTCGAACCTGAACCTGTGGTTGAAGAAGTCGAAGAAGAAATTCCGGATTTCTTCGTATAAAAAAAAATAAATTTTTTTTGTTTTGTATATCTATAAAGAAATGAGTGCAATCTTATCAAACGTACAGGGATTTTTGACAAAAAACAGTGAAATGTTGAAAATTCTTTTAATCATCGTCGCAGTTGGTGCAGTCGTTTATTACATGAAATGTAATTATTTCAGGGAAAATCTATACATGCAAGATTACCAAAAGTATGACCCACAGTCACGAGACGGAAAGCTTCCTCTCAAGGATGAAGAAGCCGTGACTGGTGCTAGAACAAAGGATGACTTGTCATACGGTGTTTATGATGTCAAGACTGTTGCACAAGATGTAAAGCCAGAAGACCTTCTACCAAAGACAGACCTCCAGGGTGTATTCAAGGATGACACTGACATTCTCATGGGTAACTTTGTAACACCAGGAGTTACCTATGGAATTGATACCGTTGGTTCTGCCTTGAAAAAGACCAACTACGCTATTCGTAGCATGCCACAAATTCCTGTAAACAGAGATATTTCTCCGTGGAACTTGAGTTCTTATGAACCTGATATTTACAGAAAGCCAATCGAGTAAATCAATGTAGTTGATTTACCGAGTTACACTTTCTTGAATACATATACAGTGTTTAAAAAGGAAAGTTCGCGTTCCTCTGCGTTCAATTCAAATGAATCATTGTACAATTCTTCAAAATCTTTTTTCTCTACAAGATTAAAATGATGTTTTTTCATGATGGAAATTAAAAATTTAGGGTCGACTATGTATTCTATCTCTGGTTTATCCAAGACTGATTCTTTTATGAAAACCTCTAGCTTATTTCCTGTGTTGCGACGCTTGTCATTGTCCTTGAAAGTGTTTAAATAAAAATTTTTACTTTTTATATTTCCAACACGATTACCATCAAAGAGCGTCAGAATAATTATAGTACCTTTTGTACTGCAGTTATCAATGGTTTTAAAGATTGTTTCCAGAGTCTGCTTTGATTTAAAAAAATAATGAAATGCAAACATTGAAGTAATCACCTTGTATTTTTCTTCACATTTAAGAGGTACACGTGATAAATCTAATACTTTAAACGTCATTCTTTTTTTAATTTTTGACGCATTACGACGTCTTATAGCCTCTTTTACGGATTCTTCATTTATGTCATATCCGTCAACTGATGTTATCATCTTGTTACTGTTCCATTTTAGAATGTCACCTCCTTTACCGCTGGCCAAGTCCAAAAGATTGCTTTTTTCGGTGATGTAATCTGTGATGTACTTTAGTTTTATTTTGTTGTGAAACTTGCGCATCTTTTTGAACAAAACCATACTGTTTACTTGACAACAATAAAATTTTTTTTTAAATATCTAAACTATACCTATGGAAACACCAGACCATTACAAAAAAGTATTCACAAGTTCTGGATTAAAGCAGAATTCTGTGAGTACTTATATAAGAAACATTAAAAAGCTTTACAAGGAACATTTTAATTGTGAAAAGTTGAACCCCCTGTTTCTAAAAGACCATCAAGAAGTCGTGGACTACATTGACAGTCTACCATCTAATGCATCTAAAAAAACAATGTGTACATCCATTATAGTCATGCTTAAATCATGTGATGAAATCCCGGATGATATAAAACAGATTTACTCCAAGAAATTAACATCTATAGCATATGAACAGAACCAGGTTTATATAGAAAATCAAAAATCTGAAAAAGAAGATAAAAACTGGGTAACAAATGAAGAAATAAAGGAGAAGCTAGAATGTCTGAAAAAGAAAAGCGAGCAAAAAACCATAACTGACAGGCAACGTCTTGTTTTGACTCAAAAATACCTTATTTTAACTCTTTATACTGAGATACCTCCTCTAAGAAACGATTATGCTTATACCTGTGTTTTTGAAAAAACAAAAGATATCCCAGAAGACCACCCTGAAAACTATATAGATTTGGAAACTAGTACTTTACATTTAAAAGTTTACAAAACAGCAAAGTTTTATGGTGATAAGAAAATAAATATTCCAAAAAAAGTAATGACAATTATCAAAAAATTTGAAAAGCTGAAAAAACAAATTAAAGACGATATTGGTCACAATTACCTTTTAGTCAAGTGTGATTTTGAACCAATGAACAAGCTTAATCTCACAAAGACTCTGAACAAAATTTTTCATCCTAAAAAGGTTAGTACCACCATTTTACGTAAAGTATATTTAAGTTATAAATATCCTATACAACACTCTATAAACGAGATGCAGCAAGACGCAGATATAATGGGTCACGATTTCATGACTGCTAGAAAAATTTACACAAAAATTACGTGAATTTTTTTTTATACAAAGTTAATAAACTAGACGTTATGGTAAAAAAACTAAAAAAATTCATAAAGGTAACAAAAGGAGAACACAGAGGTAAAGCTGGTGTAATTTTACAAATAACCAAGGGTAAATATCTTGTTCAATTGGACAATAGAAGAACCCCTATTTTGATAGAAAAAGATGCAGTGGAACCTATCAGTGGATTAAGACAAGAATCTGTAGAGATAGAAAAAACACCTACAGGTTCAAAGAGTGTAAGTCCTCCTCGAAAAGTAATCCTGCATTATCTGCCTTTTCCCGGAATGCCTCCTCCACCACTACCAAAGGCTATCAAACCTTTGAGGATTAAAAGGAATGTAATCATAACAAAAGGCGAATACAAGGGATATACTGGTTTAGTTGTAGATATAAATACAGAGGGGAGAATGATGATAAGATTGGATGCGAATAACAGGGTAGTCTATATACCAAGAGAAGACACGCAACCTTTGTTAGGTCAAAGATCCCTCAGTGTAAATTCTGATAAAACCAGAAAAACTGCAAGTGGTACGAGGTCTTTAAAGGAAAAGGTTTCGACTGCATTAACCAAATCTATTTCAAGTAGAACACCGGGAAGAACCACTTCAAATAAATCCTCAAATAGAATTGTGTCCAATGAATTTAGACAGGGTAACTATTTTGAGAATCTTGAAGAAAAATTGAAAAAAATTCAAAATCCATTCTTGTATGACGTCTCGCAGTTTATGCAGTTGACAGACCTTCAGGGTTCCTTTTCAGAAGATGGTGTAGCTAAAAGCATAAGCGATATCGTATCAAAGAGTTCATTGAGTAATAAAGAAATAAACATCAAGCTTGTTATTATTGCATACTTTTTTGTAGAGTTGAACAGGCGTAACATGCAACTTCCATACAGAGCTTCATTTAAAGATATCGTTGCTCCGAACGATGACTACACATATATACTCGAGGCTTCTGTCAAGATAAAGTTTTTACCAAAAACCCAAGCAGATGCTGGTCTTTTAGAAGCGTATATTAATGCAATTTTGGCATACCTAAATATAGGAATAGTAAAGGCTGTTAATAGGGCAGAAGTCTTGGATAGGATAAGGGAAAGACGTATGAATATTAAATTCCCAGAAATTTTTGTACCAAAACTACAGACGATGAAGTTTGTAAAAGAAAGGTCAAGTGTTGCCCAGAAAAAGGCAGCCGAAATAAGAAACACAATCGTACAAGGTTATATCACTGATATAAACAGTGGAAAAATGACCATACCTGCAAACATTGATAGAGACTTTGTCGTGGAAAAATTAAAAGAACTGCTTGAAAAGGAAAGGGTGCGTACTCCTTCACCAGGCAAGGGAAATGATTACATATCTGCCCTTGTGAATTCTATAAAATTAAAGGAGAACGAACTGTACAACGAAATAAAATTTCTAGACCTGGAAGCACCCATCAAAGAAAGGATAAAGAATAAAATAACTGGGCTTGTCGTGTCACGTGTGAATAACCAAATGTTTGATGAAAAAACAGCAAATATACTCGTTAATTACATCAAAAACATAGATAATCCCGATTACTACAGGCAGCTGAGTAGCAGTCAGAAAACACTAGTGGATCCATACAGACGTTACTATAAATTACTTGTCGATAACAATGTAAGGGCTTTACCTGGTCGCTTGAATAGGAAACAAGACAGTGTTTTACCGGATAATCCTGTAAAACAACGAATACGTGAAAAAATTATAAACTATGAAAAAGGAAGAATTAGGAAATTTATAGCTAAATATCCGAATTATGCTTATTTCTTGGAGATTTTGGTAAACGATTATCAGACCAAGGTTGCTAGTCTAAAACCTGTAGAAATACTAGAGATAAATATAGACAAGGCCTCTGGTCTCTACACGGACGATGAAATGATGCTTAAACTTTCACAAAAAGAGTTGCACTCTAGGCTTTTCGAAACTATATCTAAAAACTTTCAAAATCTTTCATTCTATAGTGACAAATCGATGAGCAAGTTTGCTAGGTAATGGCAATGATGTTTCTTATTTCTGTTTCATTCAGTAAAATTTTTTCCTTTTCTCTCTTTACGAAATTATTCTTGTCGAAAAATTCTACCTGGATATTACCTTTTAAAATATCGGTGTTGTTAAAAAGTTCAATTGTTAGTTTTTGTAGGAATTCTTCAAACATCTCTTGATTGACAAACAAAAGGCACTTTTCATCTGATTCCTTGCAGAAAGAATTGCTATTGCAATTTTCCAACAAGTGGCATATACCTCTTACAGATGGTAATTGTAATATATCAATGTTTATTTCTTTTTTTGAAGTTTTTATAAAAGGTTTGATTACCTTTTCTATATGCTCTTTTAGCTCATCAAATCTCTTGTCAAACTCTATGTCTTTTTTGATGATGTTTTTTACCTTTGCTGAATCTTGCCGTATTATTTTTGAAAGCAATAATCTAAAGTGTTGGTATAATTCCTCCTTGTAACGTAGATTGTGACTGTACCTAGATGCTTCATCCTGAATCTTTTTATTTTCATGTATTAAATTGCTAATGTAAAGAGGTACTTCGTTTTCAATTTTTTCCAACCCATCAGGGATGGTCGTGCTTTTCTTTACTGGAACAGTTATACCAGACAGTGTCACTATTGCATTTACAGTGTCGTCTTCCACAAAAACTGCAACAGGTTTGTAAGCATCATAACTCTTTGCCATATCATTTAACAATTCCAACTGGCTTTCAAGGTCAAAAAGCCTTGTGAACTTTTCAATTATCTTTATGCCATACATGGGAGGGGTAAGTTTGATGGGAAGTATACCTTTTTCAGTCTCTATATATTCTATCTTGTTGAACGAGTTTACAAGCTGGGCAGTCACGTCAATGTTTATATTTTTTATATTTGGAGGCTCATATGTCAGTGGTGATAGTTTTCTGACATTTATTGATTTTACAATCTTGTTCATATTGGATATAACTGGGTCACTCCTATTGAATATTTTTTGTAGAACATCTCCTTTTTGCAAAGCTACAGCCTCAAAAGACTGTGAAGTTTTTGATGTGGTGATGTTTAAGACGATGATGTACTCTTTGTAATCTTCCAAGTCCCAGTAAATATCTGGAACATCTAGCCCTACCTGTGTTTTTTCGAAATCAACCTTTACAACGATTATACCTATTCTTAAAAGTTTTTGTAGTAAATCCTGAAGGGTGTTATCCTGTAATTCTCCCTTTTTAATCAAATCTGTATATTCTGCGTAATTTATTTCCTCGCTCAGAGTTTTATTGTTGGGTAAAAGCAGGGTCTTGTACAAGTTTTTATCTAATGCACCGTCCAATATTTTCCTTTTACCTGTTAAAAATCTTACAGTGTTCAAAAAGGTGTTTTTATATACTCCTATCCTCAAGTAGTCTTTCCCGAATAAATTTTCTATAAAAAAAGGTAAAACACCTATTCTATTCGGTTCCAGGATTTTATTTGTGGTGATTAAATTGGTCTTTAACAATTGTTGGTCTGAAAGAATAATTTGCAAATTGGTTTCTCCCATATTACGTTTATAAACCTCTTTACTTCTCTGGTCTTTTTTGAAACAACAAGGAGCATTAGAATTTGTAAATCCTGGAAAAGGATAGTCTGGAGAGGTGCAATAAAACTTGATATCTTTGTATTCAAGAACATAAGACCCAGGTAAAATTTCATCACCTTCTTTGTAAATATCTACATGGCGTATCTTTTGACAATCTGCAGATTTTATATAAATCCCTAGATTTTTTAAATCCTTTAACTTGCGTGTTTTCTTTTGACCCTTTTTCACGTTCTTCTCCTCTATGATAATCTTTGCATCTATAACACTTGCTAGTATGCTGAAAAATTCATAGAGTGCCTTTACAATATGACTTTCCAAAGTCATGTGGGAAATGGAGAGGGTAGAAACCTTTTCTTTTGTTTTTAGATTAAAAGAATAAACATCACTGTAGTTTTTAAATTTTACATGGTCGCTAAAAGATTCTGAACTATAAGACTGGTAGTTGTTGCGTAACCACACTTTGAATTTGTTTATGTTTACAGGCTCTTTTAATTCTATCAAAATATTAAATGACAAAATCTCCGTTTCTAAAGAGACCTGTTCCTTTTGAGGAATATACCTCTTTAGTTCCATTAAAAATTTTTTAGCATCCTTGATTTGGTCTAGTACTTGGTTATATTTTAACCGAGGTTCTGCAAACCCACTTTTGAGATGGATATGGTTCGTGTGTTTGCTAATGTTGAATGTCCTGTAAACGTCGTCCTTGAACAGCACCTTTACAACGAGACCCTTTGGTTTTTTTAAAAGATTTGATGGTGTATAGATCCAGTCTTTTAAGAGTGTCTCATCTGTATCCTGGTAATATTTGATAATAGGTTCAGAATTATCTACAGATGTCATCATAAAAGGTACATAAGGGGAAAGCTTGTATTTTTTGATTACAGCGTATACATCTATCGGTGCTTTACTGACGTGTATGTTTATATTGGCTAGAGTGACAGTATAATTTTCAAAATCTGAGACGTACTGTTTCACAAGCCCTTCAATCATTGCTGTTTTTAAAAACCTCTTAGCTAATTCAGGCTTAGAATCCCTATTGGCTCTTTCAAATGACACTATTTCTTCCTTGTTCACATTAAAGTAGGGTATATTCTGATTGACTATATGAGAATTTATCATTGTTAACTCTGCAAGTGTCATGGGGAAATCATTTGATAATTCTTCAAGTAGGTTCTTGTTTAAAGTCGAAAAGGATGTATACTCGTTGAAATTTTTCAAGATTTTTCTGGTGTCAATGATATTCAACACGGTGTAGTAAAAAACTTTATTCCCTTCTTTAATCACCTTTATCCCGTTTAGAGGTATTATATTGTCTTGAAGGTCTATAAAAATTTTTGTTCTTAAGTCATCTTCTGAATCTACTACAGAAGGTTTCAATAATGGATTCTCTGGGTTAAATTCATTCTTCATTAGGTTACTTTTAACAAATAAAAAAAATGAAAAACATGTTTAGTTTTTCATTGAGGGGTTTCAAAGTATCACAAACAAATTTTTGTTGGTAACCGAAAATCGACGCCACCAAGAATTTTTCAGTAATGTTGCAAAAGGGGTTTCGAGTTCTCCTAAAACTGACCAATCAAATTCAGTGGCTTATACGTGCCACGATTTCGGTTTGACCAAACAGAATAGAGAAGGTCATATGATAAATTTCGGACAAAACGTGTTGACCACGTTTCGAGGGTTAAAAGACTATAATAAAAACTGAAAATTTTTTAAATCAATTATGCCATTGTATTATCGTTGTCTTGAAAGTTCAAATAATATTAAGGCTTCTATGTTTGGAAATCCTAGAGGGTTTGAAAAAGCTGAAGATGTAAAACGTGCTGTTGATCATTTAAAATGTGATTATGGCTATTTTGATAAAGTAGTTCGCGAGGAGCTAATGCCTAATATTCTAGTTGGAAAAGATATAATTGTTCAGTTTGTAAACTATATCGAGTTGACAAAAAGTTTTCATACAGCTATTATTAGTGTCAGTCGAACCCAGGAATAAAATTAGTTTATTTTCTATATTTATTTTAGCATATATAAGTCAATAATGAATACAGATTTTTATAAAACAGATTTTAGTAATACAAACTGGAGTAGAGTAGCATCTATTGACATTTCGTATTATAATAATAAAACCGATTTTTTCACCAATCCTGAAAAATACAAAACACATTATGAACTTTTAACAAAATTAAATATAGATATCCCAAAATTATCTGAATTTTGTCAAACAGCTGTAAATAAAATGAAACCAAATAGTGCTAGGTATGTTTACTTGTCAGAAGAACATTATATAGTTTTAATTACCAACGATGATTCTACGCCTCCTTGTTGGATTAAAGCATCGGTATAGACTATCTACAAAAACGACAAGACAATGATTTATGTACATAACCTTATCGTTGTTAGAGACTACTCTTAGGTTTCTTTGTTTTAGGCACCATCCTTGACTTGTTTATTCGTTTGTCACCACGCGTTTCTTTAAAAGTACTCCGATTTTGAATACCAGTCTCCTGTTGTCTTATCTCAAATTCCTTTTCAAACCGTTCCTTGTCCAGCTTCCATTTTTCTTGTTGACTAGCAATAAACGACGAAGTAAAGTCCTTTCCATTTTTCCCCGAAGAATTAGTAACTTGCTCCAACGTTTTGTAGTATTCGGAATCTGTTCCAATGGACCAAAAATTAGAAGTTTGTTCTATTTGAATTTGATGAATACATTCATAACATCCATAGATCTCCAAGGGCGTTGACGATTGTCTGAAGCAGGATTGAATGCTTCTATAGAGCAATTAATCTTTGCTCGAGATATTTGTTCGTATAAACCGCGGACAATAAATTGATAACCCTTTTTTTCTTTTCTTAAATTAAAATGTCAACTCTTCTTCCTTACGACATAACCAGTCAATACGCTGCTTTTGGAATAGTAAATCAAGGTTTTTCTCTTCTAACTCAAGTAAAACAATGTATTTCTGAATATAAAGAAATAATGGAAAGAGAAGGACTTCAAAACGTTTATATTGATGAAACCGAGAGAATGCCGACTGTTGTCATAATTTTAAATGCTAACTACGAAATGAATTATGAGTTCTGGAGAGATATCAGAGAAAGAATTCGAGAAAGCGGAGCAGAATTCGTTTCCAACTTCTATGAAAACGACAAAACATTCGAACTTGATGACAGTATGACAAAGTTTATTTGATCAATGTTAATAAACCTTTCAGAACTGCTAAAGTATTGCTATTTGCCAGAGAGTTCACTTGGTCTGTCAATTTCTTTCCAGAGGTTTTAAAAACTTTTACATTAACAGTATCAAAGAAACAAGCATACTGATTATGGCATAACTCATTTCTCAACCTTCGGTGTTTCATTTTGAAATCATCAAGTTCAGTGAGAAATTTGCGGATTTCATTTAATGAAACGAAATTATCGTTTTCGTTTCGATACTTTTTGATGTCGAAATCCCGTTCCCAAACACTATTTAAAAGTGTTCCTATTGTAATAAGGAACCAAAATTTTAGTTTCTTGTAGTTATTATCAGATATCCAGTTTGTTTGATCATGGATCCATATTAGAGACTGGTTTGGAACTTCATTCTTCATTTCTGGTTAACATAATTAAACCATTCTCATAATGTACTACAGTATCCATTATCTCTTGAGCAACTTTTCTACTGTTATGTAGGCTGTTATTTTCTGGTAGATATGTGACTTTTTTTACTGGCTCTGGGTAACCCCAACTATTTGGCATTATGAAAAACATCGATTCATTAGTAACGCGTCATACTTGATTCAACTGAAATTTTCCAGCGCGCCACAACAAATATTTGTCAGTAAAATCTGCGCCACCCAAACTATTTTTTTCTAGTATCTGAAAAAAATTTGTTGAACTTTGAAACCCCCGATTTTTATTTGATTCTTGGCACCACCACAAAGTTTTTTCAGTAAAACTGTTCCTTGTAAAAATCTAGATTTATATTTTTACTTGTCAACAAATCGCATGATTTTTGTATGGAATCGTTTGTAGAAGCATTAGAGCAAGAAAACACGCCAATATTTTTTGAAACATTTGATTCAAGAATTTTTTTGAATATCTTTACGAAATCTGGTCTTCCATAGTTTATAAGGATTTTTGTATTAGCATAATACTTCATATGATTGAGGTCTTGTTTGGTAATCGTGTTGATTTCATCCAATGAGAATTTCTCTGTTAGAAAAATGTTAAAATCAAGAATATTTTGAGGAATTATATCGCTTGCCATGGTCATTGTGTCTATGAACCAATCGTACTGTTCATTGTTGTTGTTTATAAAAATTACAGATATTTTTTTGACAGACAACGAGGACGTAGCATACCTGTGTGTTAAACTTTTAAGGATAGAAACAAAAGGTGTTATACCAATTCCGGTAGAAACCAAAACTATGGAATCATAATCATATACACAGTCGGAAGAAGACGCAAAGGGCCCAGTTATCCACATCTCACGGTCTGGTTTTTCTTTTAAAGCATTAAATACCTTGTTTGTCCAATTACCGACATTTTTAATGGCTATAGTCATCAGCTGTTCATTTATTTCTTCGCAACTAGTGATAGTATATGGATGGTATTCAAATTTGCTCACATCTGGAAAGATTATATTGATGTATTGACCAGGTTTATAGCTAATTTTTTTAGAAAAACTTACCTTGCATACATCACCATCTTTTCCAACAAATTCTATCTTTTCTATTTTTACCTTTTTCTTGAAAAGGTCATAGATTTTTTCAACAGAGTAAATAAACAGAGGCAAAGAATATAGATAATTTGAGTAGTAAGGGACACATTCGCCATTGTTTGTTCTTACAAAGCAACCAAGCCTATGAAACATAAAAGATGCGTAAATAAGGATGTAAAAATGATGTGTGTAAAAAAATAATTCAAAAATCTTTGTCTTGAAATAACTTGGACTAAAACTTAACATAATAGCCATAGACGCCGCCATTATATGGCCGCTGATACCAGCATAAGTTGAATGGTGAATAAAGTTGGTCGGTGCAATACCCAAGATTTGTGCAGTGTAGAAATTGACATAATGTGAAACAGCGTGTATAATTGCGAAAAAGGCTACGATACCACCAAGGTTTTTGTGAACCAACAAGGTGTTTTCAGGAAAGTAGTGTCTTATGAACTTGATGTATTTTCTCACAAAAGTTATAGTATATTTACACGATGAAAGAACTAGAAATGGAAAAAATACTGCTAGAACCAACCCAGCACCTCTACTGAAAAACACGGAATACTGTAACCTGTTAAGGTTAGAAAGACATTCATTTTTTTCTTGTAAAAAATACCCTCCTATAAATGT
>JACCDW010059235.1_pt1 | contig 26349 bp, 24 predicted proteins | sample 7449781 | NCBI WGS metagenome assembly JACCDW01 (sample SAMN15323449, study PRJNA562643) | freshwater metagenome | isolation source: river surface water | place: USA:Blue River Watershed | collected 2017-08-18
AAGAAATAATGAAACTGATGAGTATTTCAGTCAGCACCTATAAACTACGATTAAAGGAGTTTTTATCAGGTGGGCTATACAAACACCTTACCTGTATGGAGTTCGTTCAAAATTCACCCTTTTCTGCAAGAAAAAGGAGTAGCCGACTAATACACCGAGATGCAGTTTATCGCTTCTTTGGATTGAGGCGGTTTGTAAAAGGTAAGAAACCGAGTATAACTCAAATGCTAGAAATCAAATGGAACTTGATTGGGAATTTTCGCTTGAATTCAGCTGACATTCAAGAATACGAAACGAGGATTAATTTTCTGATTCAGAGATTGAGCACTGATAGTAAGAAAAGCTTTATTCAGGTGGCTTATTCGTTTGAGAAAGATTATTCAGGATTGCACTGTCATTTTCTTCTGAAGCACAGCAAATTCAAATCATCAAGAAAGAAGATTACTGAAACTCTCCGCTTAATCTGTCAACCAACGAGTTTCAATCTCTATGAACAAGAATACAATGCAAATCTTGGTGATAGAGGAGTTATGTATTCACTTAAAAGAGGTGATGTAAGTGCTATAAACTATTTGACCAACTAAAACACAACAGGAGTGTTTGGAACAATGATTTTCAGGATAAGCTCATCCTTTTTAAATGAGAACTGATACACAACCTGATTGATATTGGACACATCCAATTCCATCATTTTAAGTGTAGCCGGTTTGTAATACGTAGTCATATATCTACCAAATGACTTTGTATCTGCAAAATCTTTAGTTGGAAGTTCTAACTCACGAAAGTTCTCTGTTTTTAAGTCGTCTTTGGTCACCAACACTCCAATTTGAACTTCAGCTCTATCCTTTTTGAAGATAACTTCAGTGTATGGTATTTGATTATTTCTTTTTAGGGTCTTACTAACCTTAAATTCAGGTGAGGTGTATTCTTTCAGTTCTGACAGAAAATCCTCCAATTTTGGGAGATTTTCGTAGTGGAGGTAGTGGGTGAATAGCGGGTTAATCATAATCAATAAATATTTAACTAGATAGGAAATGCTGCACGGTTGAATTTTTCGCTGAATATTAGCCTAAATGCGGGCTTCAGGAGGACACAACATAAAAGAACACCTAATAAATGGACGGTATCTTTTATGCCCAATTGACATCAAATGCGAGAAATGTTTCAGAGCATTAGGGACTTTTGGACACCAATCCATTCTTCTCCAAACCAGCAGGATTGAAAATACCAATGCCTTTCACTTCACCATTGATTTAATCATTGAGGAAGAAAACCCGAGTTTTTCAATAAAAAACTTGATGGTTCGCATATCCAATATGTTCTTATGTTTTGATTACCCTTATCTTAAAGAACTTGCAGAACTTAAGTTCTTTTTGTTCTTTAGTTTTGATTCATTAGTGATTGGGGCTCCCCACTCAAAACTTACTATTCATTTCGTATCCCTCCAACCACTTCCAAGTAGATTGATAGAGGAGTTCAAGAATATTTGCGAGAGTGGAATACCAAGATTATCAATGTCCTATCCAGCCACTTTTATGATTTCATTACGGGAGTTGAGAGGGAATTTCAGGAAATTGGGTGAGAATAGTTTGTTTCATATTCATTCCACTAAACTCCCAAAGAGAATTCAAGAGGAATTGACAATTTTAACAACAACCACATTTTGTCCTCTCTCCGTTGATGAAAAAGGTAGGGTGAAAACAACTTTTTTTGAATTTATTTTCTATTACAGTTAAGCCCCTTTTTTGCTGGAGATTACTTGCTTTCAAGCAATTTATACAACCGGTCGTTTTCTTTTTGGAGGTAGGCGATTTGTTCCGAAAGAAGTTTGATTGTGGTATGAGTTAATTCCTTATTTTCCTCTTGAAGATTTTCAATGTATCCATAGAATTTTTCAATGTTGGAATTGTGAAAATTGAAAGTTTGGGCTTCATTGGCAATTAACTCTTCGGCAGAAACACCTAATATCTTGGAAATCTCTATCAACCTTTCTATGGTAAGTTTAACAGTACCATTCTCAATATTGGAGTAGTTATTTTGAGACATTCCCAACTCATTGGCAACAAATTCTTGGGTTAAGTTCTTTCGCTCACGGATGGTTTTGATGTTCCTAGTCCAGTTCATATTTTGAGTTTTGTGCAATTTATAGAGAATATCGGGATAATGGATAAATTATCACATTTACAGATGCCAAATAATTTGTTGGACAATGAATATTTGTTTGTTATATAAACAAATATCAAATGAAATTTCTAATTCCTATTCTTGTGTTTGTATCATTAAATGCGACTAGTCAATCTACTATTTGCACACTTGAAAGAGAGGACCATAACGGAATAGGATACATTAGTGGCTTTTGTATCCAACCAAAACCAGTCGTTGAAGCAAACGAATGGTTTATGTATCATTTTGGCTTTTATAATGAGCATATGTTTGAAGGTCCAGTCTTGGTGAAAAATACAACGAGAGCAATGGAAATAGACGACAGTGGTAGTATTGAAGACATCTATCAGGGTACAGGAATCTCAAATGATTTGGCTATTGCCTTTGATTTCCCTAATCAAGACCAATGTTTATTGACATATTTACATTGTGAAACTTGTATAGATGATTTTGAGGAAGATGAAAGACCAGCCCATATTAAAAGGAAAATAGTTTACTATTCTGACCCTAAGGTTGATTTTACTATTGAAGCTTCAGGAACGTCATTTTATTCAAAAAAAGTTGAAAAGTACAAATTAAGAAGAAATATATATTTTAGTTCTGACAATAAACCGATATGTACAGTTTGGGAAATAATTGGACATAGAGAGGGTCTTGAAAACAATCATCTCGTGGAGTTTAAAAAAACTTCAGATAAAGAAGCTGATTATTATCTTCTTACCGATGGTGATAAGATACGAATTGTAAAAATTAATAAAAGGGGTAAGAATGTGAACCTTTATCATTTAATGGGAGGTTGGAGCGGATATGCCTGGCAGGATGCTTTTTGGATTGAACCATCTGAGATGATTAGTTGCTGCTCTCTTCCATCATCAGATTCATTTGAATTTAAAAAGTAAAAAATGAAGAAAGTTTATTGCTTTAATATGAAATTTTTTATCCCTCTTTTTGTTTTTTTTTCACTTAATGCGACTAGTCAGTTAACAATTTGCACACTAGAATCAAAGCCTAGTTGGAGTAATGAAATTTTGGTTTCTGCTTTTTCATTGAAGCCTCAAAACTACATAGGGGGAAACGATTGGTGTGTATTTGATTATCGTGCTTTTGATGGGGTTCATTTTGTTAACACTTGTGTGCAAATGGAGAATACAACCAGAGCGATGGAGATTAACGGAAGCATGGTTGATGTTTATCAAGGTTTCGGAAATTGTAAGGATAAAGTTTTTGCACTTTATTTTCAAAGTAATGAGCAATGTATATTAACTCCTTTAGTCTGCAAAACCTGCAATGACGATTTTGAGCAATCCAATGCCATTGGAGGAGATGGACAAGTCGCTCTTAATGTCAGTTATTACTCTAATCCAAAGGTAGATTTTATCATCAATGCAACTGAAATAGGTGGGAATTCAAGTGGCACACAAGAATTTCAATTGAAGAGATGCATTTACTCTACAAAAGAGAAAAAGGAATTTGCTGTCATTTGGGATATTGTTGGACACAGAAATTTTTCTCTAAAGGATGGTCTTAGTCCCGGAGAACCTCTTGTAGAAGTAGATGTAATTTCTGATAATGAAGCAACTTATTATTTTCTTACAGATGGAAAGGGCAATTTAACTATTGTAAAAATCACAAAAAAAGGAAAGGTTATAAGTGTTTACAAAAGACGACCTGGATGCGACAGAACTCGCAGACAAGATATATCCGTTATTCAAACTTGTTGCGATAAGTCGGAAGTGAAATTTGAATTTAAAAAGTAAAATATGAAGAAAGTAATTGTTTTAATAGGGATATGTAATTTTTGGATAGTTGCATTAATCTCAGGTCAATGTGTTGCAGGGGATTGCCAAGGTGGTCTTGGAGGGTTTATTTATGAAAATGGCGATAAGTATATCGGAGAGTTCAAGAATGGAAAACGAGAGGGTGTGGGATATTTGATGCGTGCTGATGGTATGATTTACGAAGGATATTTCAAAGATGACAAGGAGGATATTTGCGGCTCACTTACCCTTGAAACCGGGGATAAAATAACTTGGCTTTTAACAAATGGCAATTGCCGAGGTTACTCCTATGTGTTTGTTGTTTCAGATGTATTAATTGTTGAAAGTTATTATGATTCAAACGGGGTGGAAGTAACGTTTGATGAAACAAATCAGGAGCATATCAAATCAAAGCAGAAATTTGACATGCTTAGTAACGCATTAGAAAAAAGATTAGAAAATCTTGAAAATGATATGAATGGTATAGCGGCAAAAATGGGGTTTTAAGTTTTGATTAGGAACAATCAAGATTAAACATTCCCAAGAAAATCCCGAAACAAACTAATCGTGATTAGTTTACAATTATCAAATCAACTGATAAACTAAATAAATCTAAATATGAAATCACTGTTTTCAAAAATTTCGGTCTTATTTGTAATTATTTTCTTCTCAGTTTTTATGCAATCCTCTGGGCAATGTTTGTACGGAAATTGTTCGGAGGGATTGGGTTATGAATTTATTAGTGATTCTTGTATTTATATTGGAGAATTCAGAGGTGGAAGATTCAACGGAATGGGGTTGCTATTAAAAAATCATTTTGCAAATTATGGATATTTTCAAAATGATAAACTAGACCAAATTTCCTTTAAGTGTAGAACAGAAAATGATGGTGTTACCCCTGTTAAAAAAGGAAATGCTGTAATTGGATTAATTTCAAATAATATTGAAACAGGATATTTTCAAGTAATCAAAATTGAAAATAACGAGACCTCTGAATGGTTTTGTGGTTCTGGTAAAAATGATAAATTTGACATCAACAATCCATCGCATGTAAAGTCAAAAGAGCGATTTAATATTCTTTCAAAACAGTTTTTTAGTGATTTGTCTGATTTTCAAAGAAAATCTGGTGAACTTTTAGCAAACTATGAAAGGAGCAAGAGTTCCAATATGCAAACTCAGCCAATAAATTGTGAAAAGGCAAGAAGAGAATACCTAGCGAATAATTTGGATGTGAAAAAGGCTGGTTTAGACCCTTGGTCTCATTACCAAAACTATGGAAAGAAGGAAGGAAGGAAATGGCCAAGTTGTGAAGGAGTTGCATCAAGTAATAACTCAGGCACAAATTATTCAAATGATAATTGCACATTACCCTTTTCTACACAAATCCCGAAGTTAAACATCACTTTTGTTGATAATCGTAAGAAGTGTGAATGCTGTAATTTATCATTAGCGGAGTTTAAGATAAAAGATAAGAATCAAGCAATTTTAGAAGAAGAAGTATTGTATCTAATGGAGGTGATGGAAAATTATTTCATTACAAATAAAGTTTCTTCTTCTGACCGTGACAGAATTCAAAAGTGCATGAATGACTATCTAGTAAAAAAATATGGAGCATTTACTGCGATGTCAGGAACTGTCGGCAACTTTGAAAGGTTTTTGGGTGCTGGTTTATTTACTGCCAGAATGAGCGTTGATAGAAAAATTCCACTTTATCAGGTTTCTGATTTTTGTAGTAAGAGATGTGAAAATGACCCCCGATGTAAAGATTAGTTTTCAGATTTGAGTATGAAAAGAGAGATTATTTCATTTCTTATTATACTCTATTCCTCGGTTTCTTATTCTCAAATAAATTCGGAGGTGCTTTTCTCCAACATCTATATTTCAGACAATTCGGGTAAATTTATCAAGCGATTTCCTGTGAATGAATTTAACAGATTGGAAAGGGGTACTAACCAGTCATTAGTGAAGTTAGATTCCATTGATTTATTCTTTAATCAGTGTATTAATGAATTTCGTAAAGATTATGGACTTGATGAACTTAAATACGACCATAATTTATCGGAGATAGCCTACTGCCAAGGATTATATATACTTAGAACAGGAAATGTTGGACACTATAATGATAGATATGGTGATACTCCAATGGATAGGACAAAATTCTTCGGTTTCACTGATTTTCAATGGATTGGAGAGGTCTGTTTAAGGGATGTAAGCAACATGCAAGAATATCCCAACAAGGAGTCAGTGAATTTAGAATACACCCGTACTATATTGGATTTGTACTGGACTTCGCCCCATCATCGTGAGATATTACAGAGTACTAAATACAAGAGATTTGGATACTTTAATTCTTATGATTTGGAAACACATGCTCTCTGTAATGTCATAGTATTAACTGATTAGGAAAATCTGATTTATATATTGATGGTTTAATTAATCTTTTCACCTTCATTATCGTTGTTGTTGATGTACCGTCAGTCAATTTAGAAATCTGTCTTAATGATAATCCTCGTTTCAAAAGCTTTACAACTTCCTTGTGCTTCTCCAAAAACTTCTCTTTGCTTTCAAACTCGCCAACCTTCCTTCCAACCTTTCCACCATTATTTATGTAGTTTCTATATCCTGATTGGAAACGAGACCTTATTAAATCCCGTTCCATTGTCGCAACACTCAAAAGAATTTGAATCATAAACTTGGACAATGGATTTTCTTCCCCATTAGCATTCAAGGTTTCAAGATTGTAGTTCTTGATGAATAGTGATACCTTATTCTTATTCAGTAACTCAATTGTATTCAAACTCTCTACGACAGAACGACCTAAACGGGATATCTCCCATACCAATACCTTTTCAAATAGTCCTGACTTGCTATCCTCAAGCATTTTCATCAGAACAGGTCTATCCCCATTTTTCTTCACACCACTTATTCTTTCTTCATAGACCTGAACCACAACATACCCCATTTTTAGGGAATGTTCTCTCAACTCGTCAACTTGTCTTTGAGTATCTTGTCTCCCATTATCAGTGCTGACCCTTGTGTAAATGGCAACCTTCATCATAATTAGTCCCAATTAAATTGTTTAGGCTAAAATGAAGCAGTTGTGTTAAAGTGCCAAATTTGAAATGCTAATAAAATCAGGTGCTGTGAAAATTGAGATAGATTTTTTTGATACAGTGATTTTTTTAGTGCAGATTTGGGGTTACAAATTCAAGAATGAAGGAATTACAGTATAGACGAGTTGAGAAAATTCTGAATTCAAAAAAACTCCAAAAAGAGTTGAGTGGAATTCAGGGGTTTGCTTTTTATCATGCTCTTGATGAATTGATAATTTCGGCTGATAAATTATTCACTCTGAATGAAGTTGTAGAAGAAGCGAACAGGATAGTGGAGAAGGATGTTTATCCCCAAATTCAAGTGAATGAAAATTTACAAGTCGTTAAGGGCGATTTAGGGGTATTGGGTTTAATCGCATTAGGTCACGAAATTATTTTAGTTCAGGAATTATCTTCTAAATCCAAGAAATATCACAATGGAGCTGGATATGGAGAAATTTCAGTTTCAGCGTATTCGGTTTTCAAGTCAATAGAGGTTTCGCCGGAAAAGAATGAAAAATATTCAGTGAATTTGAATAAACTCAAAAGGCTCAAAGATTTTTAGTAATCTGTGAGAATTTTTCCAACCCCATTTTCCTGATATTACTTGGAAATCTTTTAAGATATTTCATTGTCGTTGAAATGTGGCGATGACCAAGATTAAGTGAGATTTCTTCCACAGAAGCATCTGCTTCATGCATAAGGTTGGCAAATGCATGACGCGCTTGATGAGATGAAAATTTGAAATTACAATCCAGCAGTTTTGATATTCTTTTAAGTCGGTTGTTATAAAGATTTTTTCCTCTTGTAATTTCTTTGAGCATTTCTTCAGAATAATCTATCTCATTCAGATTTTTTACGTGCTTGAATGTGTCGTTGTTTAAGTACGGGAAGACAAACTTATTGGGCATCTTGGAAATTAAGTAGAAGAATTCTTCTGCTATTTTTCCTTTCATTGTATCCAAACACTTTTCAAGAAAATTGATAAGCTCCTGTATAGAGTTATCAGTTTTTTTGATGTTTGATATATAATCCTCTAAATCATAAAGTGTGAATTCTCTGATTTTCTTTCCATAACTCATCTTTAAAATGTAGTTCATCATTTCACTGGCTGTGAATTCCATCATTCCGAGCTTGGTATTGGATATGGCTTGTGAGAATATGTTTGGATGAAATGACCCTAAATGTCTTGCGATATGATAATCAGGAAGTATGTAGAGGTTATCATTTGTTTTTTTCATTTGTATGGATATACCGTCCCGACTGAATTGTTTAGTTCTTAGGACAATGGTGTCTGATAGTCGCAAACCTGTACAGAAGAATTGAAATAGAAACATTTCCTTTGCAAGAAATAACTCATCAGAGGTTACTCCATTTCCATTTTTTTGTTTGCTTTGAAATTCGGGTTGATAATCAATGAGGAGTTTGATATCTGATAGTTTTGGAGAGTTGTCGGGTTGTGACTCTCGTCTTCCCAGTTTCCGGGTTGATATTAATGTTATCGGACAATCGGGATAGATTTCATTGAATTCTTGGAAGAAGTAATTGATTACCGAAACATAGTTGATTATCGTAGTGTTTTTCTTCGGTAATTTCCTTACACCTCTCTTTTTTATACTGTCTTTATTTCTTAAGAATTCAACGTAGCTGGTTCTAAACTCATTTGTTCTGATATACTTGATTGGAATAGTATTAGAGTGGAAATGGTAATTGCAATACCGATAAAGGGAATTGATTATTCCTTTGTATTTGACCTTTGTTTCTAGCTTGTGACTATGTGAACTTTCAAGTGTATCAAGACAAAACTTGATAAAACAGTTATTCTCTATTTGGTTATTGTGTTTGTTTGCATTGGGGTTTACAGCTTTCCAAACTTCAAGTTTTTGAAGGTCTAATTCGGGATTGTAATTTTTAGTTTTTCTAATAGTGCTATTTTCCTCATCCCAAGCATTGATAGGGATTTTTATTTTTGTGGAAACACGACTAATTACATTGGTTCCAACGGATATACCCTTATAGATGAAGGCTGTTTTTTTATCGCTTGTTGGTCTGATATAAAAGAAGGTATTCACTTAAATTGACTTTTAATGCATACGAAAGTAAATCAAAATGTAGATGAAGCGACTAAAAATTGAGTAGTTATTTGAGCAGTATTCGTTGTAAATGACTACACACTACACAAATGTAAATTGACTTAAATGTATGAAAATAAGTGTTTTATGTGTTAGTTGATATAATATACAATGATACATGATTTCCTAAACAAACAACAAGGGAAGCAGAAATGCTTCCCTTGTTGCTTTATCAGGGCTGTTGGTTTTTAGACACCCTGCCTCACTCCATATGCCTGCCTAGGCAACCTATTTTTTTGAAATCCGTCTTTTTATTGAGCACTGTTGCTCAACAAATACCTTAAACCTATGGAATTATTGCTCGCTTGGAGTGATATCTGGAAGCAGTTTGCTCCCTTTATCATGACCTTCATTGTCCTTTCCGCTATTGGTTTTTTAGGAAAAGTAGCCCTTTTCAGCAAGGCCAATCAACCTTACTGGGCCGCCTTTGTTCCTATTTATGACGTGGTGATTACCATGCGTGTTGTGGGTCGCCCGGATGCACATGCCCTGCGCATGTTGATCCCAGTTTACAACGTCTATTTTGCGTTGCTGGTTTTGACTGAGCTGGCCCAATCTTTTGGTAAGACAAAGACGGTGGACTATGCCCTGGCTTGCCTATTCAATATTTTTTATGTACTGCATTTGGCCTTTTCATATTCCATTGAATACCAAGGCCCGGTTTATCAGCAAGCTGCTCCTTCTACCAATGTTTTGGTCTAAGCGCGAAAAAGCGATTTGGCTTTTTCAACAACAACATTTAGGCCACTTGCATCAGTTCCGCCACACGTGGCAAAGCCCGGTTGTCCGCCACCGCCGCCTTTGATTTCTTTTGCCCATTCTTTGACCAGTTGTCCTGCGTGACAACCCCAATTTTGAACGGCATCATCACTCAGCGCGATAGTAATCATTGGTTTTTCTTGACTTCCACTGGTAATCAATGCGCCGAACGAAGGTAATTCTGTTTTTAATTGAAAGCAGATATCCTTGATGGAACCCGCGTCCATTGTGGTGTGAACAAACAACAATTGGCGTCCATTGTGATTCTCAATTAATCCCTTCCAGACTTGCTTTTCCTGCTGGGCTTGAGCACGCTGCATTTCCTCCATTTGCTTTTGAAGGTCATTTAATTTTTGTTGCAAATCTTTCACTGCCTTCACAGCGTCTTTGTTTTTTAATGCAACGCGTACTTCTTCCAGTTGTGCCATTTCTGAAACGATAAAAGCATCAGCCACTTCTCCTGCAATGGCCTCTATTCTTCGAATGCCTGCAGCAACAGCCCCTTCAGACTGTAACTTGAATCGCTTAATATTTCCCGTGCTATCAACATGTGTGCCTCCGCACAATTCAATGCTGTTCCCAAACTGGATCATGCGCACCTTGTCTCCATATTTTTCTCCAAAAAGCATCATTGCACCGCTGGCCTTGGCCTCTTCAATGGTTGCAGCGCGATTTTCCTTTAAGGGGTAATTGGATTGTATGCGTTCATTGACCAAATGTTCAATGCGTGTCAATTCATCCTCTCCTACCTTGGCAAAATGTGAGAAATCAAAACGCAAATAATGCGGATTAACCAATGATCCTTTTTGCTCAACATGGGTACCCAACACTTCACGCAATGCCTCATGCAATAGATGCGTTGCACTGTGATGCGCGGTGGTATCACGTCGCCAAATGGCATCTACTTTGGCCAATACCTTTTTCTCAGGTGAAGCGGGTAATTCTTCAGTGAAGTGAACAATCAATCCATTTTCTTTTTTGACATCCACTACAGCAATGCGGTCATCTCCAAAATACAATACCCCATTGTCACCAACTTGCCCTCCTCCTTCAGCATAAAATGGTGTGGTCTCCAATACCAATTGGTACATTTCTTTTCCTTTGGATTTAATGCGGCGGTAGCGAAGCAATCTTGTTTCTACTTCCATCTCATCATATCCCACAAAGGAAGTTTCTCCATCAATCAAATTGACCCAATCATCCGTTTCTAATTTCGTAGCGGCACGACTGCGTTCTTTTTGAGCTTGAAGTTGTGTTTCAAATTCAGCAATGTTGATGGACTTGCCATTCTCCCCAGCAATCAATTGCGTTAAGTCAATGGGGAATCCAAAAGTGTCATATAGTTCAAAAGCAATGGTTCCTGAAATTTCTGAGCCAGTTGCTTTTTGAATCACGTTGTCCAATAGTTCAATTCCTTTTTCTAAAGTGCGCAAAAAGCTTTCTTCTTCTTCTCTGATAACGGATTGAATCAACGTTTTGTTTTTGCTTAATTCAGGAAATGCACCGCCCATCTGTTTTTCAAGCACTTCAAAAACTTGATGGATAAAAGAGGTTTTAAAATGTAAGAAGCTATACCCGTATCGAACAGCTCTTCTTAGAATCCGACGAATGACATAACCAGCTCCTGAGCTCGAGGGCAATTGCCCATCAGCGATGGCAAAGGATACCGCGCGAACGTGGTCAGCAATGACACGCATGGCAACATCTTTTTTATCAGCTGTTGCAGTATAAGACAAACCACTTAATTGTTCTATTTTTTGAATCAACGGTGTAAATACATCCGTATCATAATTGGATTGTTTGCCTTGCAAAACCATGCACAAGCGTTCAAATCCCATTCCTGTATCCACATGTTTGTTGGGCAAGGATTCCAAACTTCCATCTGCCTTTCGATTGAATTGCATGAAAACGTTGTTCCAAATTTCAATCACCTGAGGATGATCATTGTTGACCAATGTTCTTCCATCTACATTTTGACGTTCTTCTGCTGATCGGATATCGGCGTGTATTTCAGAGCAAGGTCCACAAGGTCCCATGGCTCCCATTTCCCAGAAATTATCTTTTTTATTTCCTTTTAAAATGCGGTCTTCCGCAATATACTTTTTCCAGATGTCATAGCTCTCTTGATCAAAATCCAAGTTCTCACTCGCGTCCCCTTCAAAGACGGTTACGTACAATTGGTCTTTTGGAATTTTGTACACATCCGTAAGCAACGACCACGCCCAACCAATGGCCTCTTCTTTGAAATAATCACCAAAGCTCCAATTACCAAGCATTTCAAACATGGTGTGGTGGTAGGTATCGACACCTACTTCTTCCAAGTCATTGTGCTTACCGCTAACGCGCAAGCATTTCTGCGTGTTCGCAATTCTAGGATGAACCACGGGCGCATTGCCCAAGAAAATATCTTTGAAAGGATTCATACCGGCATTGGTAAACATCAAGGTAGGGTCTCCTTTGATGACCATGGGTGCGGATGGAACGATTTGATGTTTTTGCTGTGCGAAAAAATCCAAAAATTGTTTTCTAATCTCTTGTGAAGTCATAATGCCTATTGATGGGACACAAAACTAAACTCAAATTGCCTTGATTTTCCTAAATTTGTCAGAATCCAACAGAAAGGACATTGCCCAAGTTTAAATACATATTCAACCCAACGACCCTCAATTTTGAGATGATCAGCTATACGGTAAGAGACTACGTGTGGTTGGTCATGAAATATTTGATTGTGGGTTTGGTCATTGGCGGTATGGGTGTGATTTTGTACGCTTCTTTTTTTAAGGATCCAGAAACAAGCAGATTGCAGAAGGAATTGAAGTACATGGATGCGCAAGTCAAAGGCATGCGCGATCAAATGGATTCATTGGATCAATACGTGGATGTTTTGCAGAAAAGAGACAATGAGATTTACCGCACCATTTTTGGAGCCGCTCCTATTGATCACAAGTATGTAGGAGGCAATCGTTACAATGAAATGGCCAAGTTCAGCACAGAGGAAGGGATTATTGAAACACAGAATCGTTTGATGGCCATTCAGCAAAATCTCATTCAACAAAGCAAATCATACCAAGAGATCATGAAATTGGCCAAAAAGCAAGATCAATTTTTGGCTGGGCTTCCCGCTATTCAGCCAGTGGATAACAAGGATCTCAAACGCATGGCATCAGGATTTGGATACCGCATTCATCCCATTTACCGCGTGGCAAGAATGCACACAGGATTGGATTTCACAGCCCCCATTGGCACGGAGATTTATGCAACTGGCGATGGTGTGGTAAAAAGTCCAGACGGAGGAAGTGGATATGGATTGCACATTGTGATTGATCATGGTTTTGGATACCAGACACTTTATGCACATATGAGCCGAATGGCAGTGCGTCCTGGGACCAAGGTAAAAAGGGGTCAAATCATAGGCTACGTGGGCAATACAGGTGTTTCATCCGGTCCTCATTTGCACTATGAAGTTATCAAGAATGGTCAAAAAGTAAATCCTGCTTATTATTTTTACAATGATTTGTCGCCTGATCAATATGCAGCATTGCTGGAAAGGGCTTCACAATCTGGACAATCTTTTGACTAATGCTGAACAGACATACTACCATAGAAAAAATTTATTTCTCCATCGGTGAGGTGGCAGAAATGTTTCAAGTCAACGCCTCATTGTTGCGTTTTTGGGAAAAGGAATTTCCCCAATTGCAACCCAGAAAAAATACCCGTGGCAATCGCATGTATTCCAAGAAAGACATGGAGCTTTTTACCCAAATCCATCACTTGGTGCGCGAAAAAGGCTACACATTGGAAGGGGCTAAAAAGGTCTTGAAGTCAAAGGAAAATGCAGCCAGCAAGCAGGTAGTTGTAGAGCGCTTACAACTGATTCGTAAAAAATTAGAAGACCTCAACGTTACCGTTCAGGGAGCATGAATGCTCGCGTCCTCAAATCTACTGGTCATTGGTACGATGTCATAGGTGATGATGGGCAATTTTACAAGTGTAGGGTAAGAGGAAAACTCAGAACCAAAGGACTTCAAACCACCAATCCTGTTGCAGCCGGTGATTTTGTGATTATCTCGCCCTCAGAGACTGATGAAGAGGGTGTGGCTAGCATCAATGAAATTCTTCCCAGAAAGAATTACATCATCCGAAAGTCGGTCAACTTATCCAAGGAAGCGCAAATAGTTGCGGCCAATATTGATATTGCGTTTTTGGTAGTGACCATCTCAAAACCAGCCACTACCAAGGGTTTTGTAGATCGTTTTTTAGTAAGTGCTGAAGCGTACGATGTGCCAGTTGTATTATTGTTCCACAAGATGGATCAATACAATGACAAGGAATTGGATGAGGTGGCAGATTGGATAGGATTGTATGAAGAGGCAGGTTATACAACACTGATGACTTCATTGGAAACCCAGATGGGTATGGGTGAATTGGCCCAAATGATGAGAGATAAAGTTGTCCTTTTTTCTGGCAATAGCGGAGTAGGAAAATCATCTCTCATTCAGCATTTTGTTCCATCCCGTGAATTGCGGATTGGCGATATCTCTGACTGGAGTGAAAAAGGACAACACACCACCACATTTGCGGAGGTGTTTGCAACAGAGCAAGGGGGTTGGATCATTGACACTCCGGGTATCAAAGGTTTTGGATTGGTTGATTTGAATGCAGAAGACATTCCCTTGTATTTTAAAGAGATGTTTGCCTTATTACCGGAATGCAAATTCAATACGTGCAAGCATTTGGAAGAGCCAGGTTGTGCGGTAAAAAGGGCGATAGAAGATGGGCGAATTGCGGAAAGCAGATACAATAGTTATTTGTCCATGTTGGACGATGAAAAAGGCAAATCTCCTTATCGATGAATCCATATCATTTTCAATATTGGGGTGGTGAACACGCTGTCATTATCCTGCTCACTTTCCTATTGCCCATATTTTCCATCCGGTGGTCCAAAGGGCAAACGGAGTTACACCGTGATTTGTTGGGAAAAGGTTTGGCGGTGATGCTGGTGGCCAATTGGTGTACTTATCAGGGCTATCGGATGTATTGTGGATATTGGTCGGTTCAGTATGATTTACCCATGGAATTGTGCAACTGGGCGGTGTGGTTAACCGCTTACGCACTTTGGTATAAAAAACAACGCGCTGCCGAGTTGGCTTTTTTCTGGGTGATGGCAGGAAGCATTCATGGTGTCATCACTCCAGATATTCATGAACCATTTCCACATCTTACTTATGTGACTTTTATGGTTGGACATACGGGTCTCATTTGGAGTGTGATGTATGTTGCGTTGGGGATGAATCTCAAACCACAGAAAGGTGCTTGGCTCAGGGCAATGGGTTGGAGTCAGTTGTATTTTATTACCGCCATTACCATTAATTTTTTTGCCAACAGCAATTATGGTTATTTGAGACAAAAGCCCATTGGTGGTTCTTTTTTAGATCTGCTGCATCCTTGGCCTTATTATTTATTGGAATTGGAAATCATTGGGGCTATTTCCTACGCGCTGGTTTATTTTCCATTTTGGTGGTGGAGAAGAAAAAACGAACCCATCCTCTAGTCTTTTCGCTTGGCAGTCCCTACTTTTGTATGGATGAGTGCAGCTTCAGAAAAAATAGCGGAAACCCCGCTGATGAAACAATACAACGCAATCAAGGCTAAGTATCCTGATGCCGTTTTGTTGTTCAGGGTTGGCGATTTTTACGAAACCTTTGGTGAGGATGCTGTAAGGGCTGCGCAAGTTTTGGGCATTGTTCTTACCAAGAGAAAGAATGGAGCAGCAGCTTATGTTGATTTAGCAGGCTTTCCGCATCACTCTCTGGATGCTTACTTACCTAAACTGGTTAAAGCCGGTCATCGCGTTGCCATTTGCGATCAATTAGAAGATCCCAAAATGGTGAAGGGTATCGTGAAGCGTGGTGTAACGGAACTGGTTACGCCAGGCGTTTCTTACAATGAAAAAACCATTGATGCCAAGGACCATCATTTCCTAGCTGCGATTCACGAAGGGAAGAAAGATTGGGGAATTGCTTTTGTGGATGTGTCCACAGGTTTGTTTGAGGTGGCTCAAGGTTCTGTCGATTTTATTCAAAAATTACTCAGTGTTTATCAGCCCAAAGAAGTGCTTTATCAAAAGCACAAAGACCTCTGGTTCAAGTCCAATTTTGGAGAGAGCATGTCGGTATTTCGAATGGATGATTGGGCTTTCACCACCGATTTTGGAAGAGATCAATTGAATAGACATTTTGGCACGCAAAGCCTAAAAGGATTTGGGGTTGACGATTTGGATGTTGCCATTGGTGCTGCGGGTGCCATTTTTCAATACTTGTCCGATACCCAACACGATAAGCTAGCACACATTCAAAAAATTTCACCGCTGGAACAAGGTGAGTTGGTGGGGTTGGATGCATTTACGGTAAGAAACTTAGAATTGTTATTTACACCCTATCAGGGCGGCACGGCCTTAGTGGATATTTTAGACAATACCAAAAATCCAATGGGCTCTCGTTTGATTCGTCGTTGGATGAGAACACCTTTGCGCAATTTGGAAGCAATACAAGAGCGTCTTCTTGCGGTAGAGCAATGGATCTCCGATCCTCATTTGGATTTGTTCCGTGATGAACTTCAAGAGGTAGGCGATTGGGAGCGATTGGCCGCACGCATTGCTGTCCAGAAAATAACACCAAGAGAATTGGTCCAAATGACGCGCTCTTTGGAGCGTGTATTGTCTTGGAAAAACAAAGAAGGCAGTATTGCACATCTGGGAAATGCACTGTTGGACTTGTCTCGTTTTTTTCAATTGCTTAAAAGCAATTTGCACGAAGATGCTCCGCATGCCATTGGAAAAGGGTACACAGTTGCTTTTGGTGTAGATGATGAATTGGATGAATTGCGCGGATTGCAAACTTCAGGTAAAGACAAGTTGAAAGAAATAGAAGAGCGTGAAACAGAACGTACAGGGATTTCATCATTGAAGATTTCTTTCAATAATATTTTTGGATACTATTTGGAGGTGCGCAATACCCATAAAGATAAGGTGCCCCAAGATTGGATTAGAAAGCAAACCTTGACACAGGCTGAACGATACATTACCCAAGAATTGAAGGAGTATGAGACAAAAATATTGGGAGCCGAAGAAAAAATTCTAGCCATCGAGCAACGCATCTTTCAGCAATTACTGAACGATGCGATGCCCTATTTATCGGCCATTCAACAAAATGCTTTGAAAATAGCACAGGCAGATGTATTAAGTTGTTTTGCCTTTAATGCATTAAAATACAAATACTGCAAGCCCTTGGTGGAGGACAGTGATGCATTAGAAATCAAGGATGGTAGACATCCTGTGATTGAGCGTTTGTTGCCAACAGGTCAATCATACATTTCAAATGATTTGACTTTAAATGCAACAGAGCAGCAGATCATGATGATTACCGGTCCCAATATGAGCGGTAAATCTGCGCTGTTGCGCCAAACGGCCTTGATTGTTTTGATGGCTCAAATGGGGTCTTATGTACCTGCACAATCCGCAAAGATTGGCATTGTAGATAAGGTCTTTACGCGCGTAGGCGCAAGTGATAATCTCTCCAGTGGAGAGTCTACCTTCATGGTGGAGATGAATGAAACAGCCAGTATTTTGAATCAGATGACGGGAAGAAGTTTGATTCTCATGGATGAAATTGGTCGGGGTACTAGTACCTATGATGGTATCAGCATTGCATGGGCCATTGCAGAATATCTGCATGAGCATCCATTGCATCGTCCTAAAACCTTGTTCGCTACGCATTACCATGAGTTGAATGAAATGACCCACCGCTATGCGCGCATCAAGAATTTCAATGTCGCAGTGAAGGAAACAAAAGGTCAGATTGTTTTTTTACGAAAATTAGTTGCGGGAGGAAGCAATCACAGCTTTGGTATACATGTGGCGCAGCTAGCCGGAATGCCAACTGCAGTAACCAATAAAGCAACAGCCTTGCTCAAAGAATTGGAAGCTCAAAGAGGCGACCATTCACAGACAGCTCATACGTTATCCAATCAAACCCAACTGGCCATCTTTGAAATGGAAGATCCGCGTTGGAACAAAGTTAAGCAACAAGTTTCTCAATTGGATGTCAACCAAATGACTCCGCTTGAGGCGTTGAATTTCATTGCTGAATTGAAAAAAGAGGCACTGAAAAATTAAGATTTAAAAGTGTTTTTTAGCGGCTCAGGAGGAGACTCTTTTTTGTCTTCAATGACAATAGCTTTCTCTTTTATTTTTTCTTCTTTCATCTGATGAGTCGTGCGCAAGGCTTTGCGTATACTGGCATTTAAATCAAATCCTGCCAAAAGAATAATGCAATTGATGTTCATCCAAATCAACAGAACCATAAGGGTTCCTAGTGAGCCATACAGTTTATTGAATTGGGCAAAATTGTTGACGAAATAGGCAAATGCCAATGAAGTGACAATGAAAAGCGAAGTGGCCAAAATGGCACCTGAATTCCAGAAACGCCAGCTACGTCTTCTTCTTACACCCATGCCAACATTGTATAAAGTAGTATTGACAGAATACACCAAGATTAATGTAATGGCCCAGCGAGCAATGTCCAACATGAAGACAATGGCCTTATCTGCCAATAGGTCTTTATCTCCAATGATGCCTATGATGGTTTCACTGAAAACAATTAAGGTGATGGCGGAGGCAAGGAGCAATCCCAAAATGAAAATCAATACGATACTCAAAGCTCTGCGCAGAATGGGGTGTGTGTGGTCCTCAAAATGATAGCTTTCTTTAAAACCCAATAAAATGGCGTTGATGCTATTGGAGGCGTAGTAGATTACCAAAATGAAACCAATGGAGATGAGTGAACTGTATTTTTTGTTGATCAAGTCATTCAAGGTATCCTCTACCAATGAAAATGTATCTCCTGGAAAAAATTGATGAATATTGTCCATCAACTCCTTTTGGAAATTGGGAATGGGGATGTAAGGGATCAGCGAAAGCAAAAGAATGATGGCTGGAAAAAACGCCAAAAACAAACGAAAAGAAATCGCGGCTGCTCTGGTGGTAATGCTGCCTTTGGTTAAGGCTTCAATAAAAAAACGACCAACCAACAATAAGGAAAGACCTTCAACCCCTGGCCAAATCACTCCGTCCAATCTGCGTTCAAGGGCTTTTCTCACTCTTAGAATATACTTTTCCTTTCTCTCTGATTTCATGTTAGAACGATTTCAAACTAAAATCCAATGAATGGATTTGATGCGTCAATGCTCCCATTGAAATAAAGTCAACTCCGGCCTCTGCATATTGAACGACATTGTGCTCAGTTATTCCTCCAGAAGCTTCAGTCAGGATTCTACCATTAATCCATTCAACGGCTTCTCTGATTTGTGCAGGAGTGAAATTATCCAGCAGTATTCTAAAGGCCGTGCCACTTTGCACAATGGTTTTTACATCATCCATGTTGCGTGCTTCAATTTCAATGGGGATATTGAGTTGATTTTTATGACAATAATTCAGTGTGTTCTCAATGGCTTGTTGCATTCCGCCCGCAAAGTCGACATGGTTGTCCTTGATGAGAATCATATCATACAATCCAAAGCGGTGATTCTCCCCTCCTCCAATGGATACAGCCCATTTTTCAAATACACGAAAGTTGGGGGTGGTTTTTCGGGTGTCCAAAAGTCGACAAGAGGTGTGGGCAATTTTGGATTGAATCCGATGCGTATGTGTGGCAATACCACTCATCCTTTGCATGATGTTCAGCAATAAACGCTCTGCTATGGTGATGCTTTGTGTTTTGCCTTTTATGACAAAAGCAATGTCTCCGTTTTTCACAGCAGTCCCGTCTTTCAGTATTGTTTCAAAAATCAAATCGGCATCTACTTGCTTAACCACCTCTTGTGCGGCGTCAACCCCAGCCAAAATGCCTTCTTCCTTGATGAGTAATCGGGCTTGACCAATGTGATCTGCTGGAATGGTAGCAAGGCTAGTATGGTCACCAGTTCCAATGTCCTCTATTAAGGCATTGGCAATGGCTTCTTGGATTTTTATTTTGAAAGCTTCACCCATAAGGGGCAAAATTACGATGAATATTACTCCATCATGCACCAATGAATGGGATAAATTGTATCATCTCCCCTTATCCAACGAGGAGAATCTCCAGAGCGCAAGGTAATGGCATTGGATCCTGAACCTTGGTAAAGCATCTGTCCAAGCGCATTGTAGACTTCAATATTTCCCCAAAAAGTTTCGCTGGATTTCAGCCATTGATCGCAGAAAACCCAAGTAATATTGGAAGTTATTCTTGGAGCAATATTATTTTCTTGGCACAAGGTCAACAGGGGAAAATTCCATGCGCAAATGTTTTCAAATTGTAAAACAAAATAAGTGGAGTCATTGCAGGGGTGAATATTGCTCCATTGATCATTGCCATCCTCCCAATATATGTTGAATCCATTGTTGTTTTCTAAGTCAACATTCCACTCTACCCAATTTTCGTTGATGGTGTATATTGTATCCACTGTGGGCATGGGACTTTCTATCCAAATGAGTTGCATGGGATGTTGGGCAGTGCATCCATTGGGATGCATGTAATGGATGTATATGCTGTCTTGCGCGTCGTTGATGTTCCAAGAGGTTAGTGTCCATTCATTGAATAGCCATTGCTCTGTAAAGCTTTCGTAATTTAAGTTTTCACTTTGACAGAAATGCGCACTGTCTCCCATGAATACGGGAAGCTCGATTTGTATGGGAACAAATACAGTGTCTTGCACTACACAGCCAGCAGTGGAGGTAAGCGTCAAATTGTAATGTCCCATGGGCAATTGACCGTTGGTTAAAGTGTCATTGATGGTCCAAGTGATGGTTGGAGCATTTGATGTGTAGTATGGAGTGATGCTGCCATTTCCGAGCGTTAAACATGCTGCAGGTTCGACCAATATGCTGTCTAATATGAGGGTTTCTTGCGGGATGAGGAGTAATGTATCTCGCCAAATGCACGTGCCGTATTCTATTTCTATTGGATAGGTACCAGCGTTCAATGAATCCAAGAAATTGTACCAAATGCCAATAGGGGTGAACCATGTGATTAATCCGTCTTGGCTATTCTGACAGGTGGGCATAATTGCGCTGACAATCGGAGTATAAGGTTCTGAAATCACAATGGAGATGGGAACTTTGATGGTATGAAAGATTCCATGTAAAAAATTCCAATTTCCTGCGGTGGGCACCCAATAAATATTGTTTCCCAAATTTTGGGTAATGGTATTCAAAGTGTAAATATTGAAATACGGATGAAAGTGAATGTAGTAGCCACTATCAGCAGCGCAGGAATCAACCATAGAGACACTATAAATTTCGAGGTTGGCACCTTCATCAAAGGTGTAGGATGTATCTCCATTCAGGTTATAGTGTCGGTCAATAATTCCGGATGGCCAATAAATGATAATACTGTCCATGATCAAATCATTTCCCATTCCTAGAATAAGATGTTGAGAATTTTGATTCAAATAGTTTTCACCCATTTGCATCATGGTTTGTGAAAATTGTCCACCATGGTAATATTGGATAATACTGCCTATTGCTTGTTGATTAGAGTAGATGGCATTTAAAGTGATTTTAATTTGGTGGTTATTGTTTGTAGTTTGATTTTCGAGAAGTCTTAAATTATAATTCTCTTTTGGCTGATAGGCGATATCATACAAGCCATCTTGATTGAAATCTCCTTTAGCACTGGTGTAGCCGTCAATGGCTGCATATTCTCCGAGGTCAAGATTATCGAAAGTACCCAACGCATTTTTCAAGAGGTTGTTTCCGTAGTTGACAGAATTGATCCAAGGTGATTCGTTGGTAACCCATAAATCTTCCCACCCATTGTTCTCATAATCGATCCATAGCCCAGACCAACACCATTTGTTCACCGTACAGGCTCTCTCTACGGCCTGATTGGTAAAAACGCCATCACCGTTGTTCACCATGAGTCTGTTTCCAGTGGAGCGATTGGTGATATACACATCCCAATCGCCATCATGGTCAAAATCTGCCCATGAATTGCTCATGGCATCTGATGGAATAGAAAGTCCATTAAAGGAAGCAGAGTCGATAAAATTCCCATTGGGTTGTGACAAATAACAATTGTTTCCTTGGAGGAAATCATTGATGATGTATAGGTCCGGGATGCTATCGTTATTGATGGGGACAAATGAACTTTGGAATGAACTGCGTTGGTACTCTGGACTGAAAAAGCTGGTGTTGGGCGTGAAATTGAAATTCCCTTGATTGATCAACAGAAGATTAGGAACGTTTACATTGTAGTTACAAATATAAACGTCGAGCAATCCGTCTTGATTGACATCACTGCAAGCAGCTCCCCAGAGTTGGTATTGGGGTTGAAAATCCCAATTGATGGATGAAGTGTAATTTTCAAAAGTCCAGTTGTCGATGTTGCGAAATATTTTTATCCCTTGGTCTTTGGAGCACGTCAATAAATCATTGATTCCATCATTGTTCATGTCAAACCAGAGAACCGATTTGGTATCCTGACCTGAAGGGATTTGTGCAACAGGAAAGAAAGTACCTTCAATGTTCTTGTAAATGACTGTTTCATATGTGGGACGACTGACGGTCAAATCGTCCCATCCATCTTGGTCATAGTCATAGAAACTGATTCCATTTCCAAACTGCGTAACGCCAAATGAATAGCTTATCCCGTGAGATTCAGCGACATCCACAAATGCTGGTACTTGTCCGGTATACTTGAAAACACCAAATGCCAGCATGATGCATAGGATATGTAGACTAGTACGCATCATTTTGCACATGTGTTTTGATCCAGCCTTGTTGGGTTTGAATGAAGACAGGAAATACGTTTGAACTCAATATCCATTGGTTACCACCCAATGATCGGAATCCAATTTCTTGACCCAGTGTATTGACGACTTGAATGATTTCTGGTGTTTTGTGTGTTGTTTTAAAAAACAATTCATATCCGTTCTGAATGCAGATGTTGGAATCTGATGATTTGAAATCAATGTTTTGTGGAATATTGACCTGAATCCAAATGCTATCATACCATTGACATTCATTTTGAGTCAATACGATATTTTGCCATTGACTTTCCGTGCATAACAATTGATTGTTGGAATTACTATCAAAGTATACGGTTGAATTATCCTCAGTTGTGATGGTAACCAACGTCCCCTGATTGGTATTTTCTTGCAGTGTGTCATAAGAAGGGGGGAGCAACAATTGAAAAAAAATGGTATCTGAGAAAACACAACCTTGTGTTGTTTCCATTTCAATCACGATGGTAGTGTCATGGATTAAAATGTCCGTTGGCCATTGGTCATAACTCGACACTTCTAAATTGCTTGAAATCCAATCATCGGGCTGAAGGTCTTCACCAAAGCAAGAAATTATCGTTGGAGGTATTTGGAATTCCCATTGTTGCTCAACGTCAAGGACTATGGCAGTGTCTAGAATACAGCCGTTGTTATTGGTGAAGTGTATGGCATATTCCCCTGGAGGTGTTTCATTGCTATCTACCCATGGTGCAATTGTGTAGGTGATATCTGGTTGATTTGGGATGATGATTTGGCCGGTGGATCCAATTTGACAAGGGGCCGGAATACTTGAAACAAGCGGTTCAAATGCGTCATCGGAGGGAACAGTGAGGGTATCAACTGCGGGACATCCATTGTTGTCATCATATATGGCAATGAATGGTCCATCAGATAAATGAGAAACTTGAAACAATGTGTCATTTTGATACAGGATATTGATTGCCCCATCCTGACCGGTGCAATGCTCAGGGACAATCGTTGTGGTGAGCCCACTGTCATCAAAAAGGGCAATGGTGAATGTTACAGTATCAATATTAACTCCTTCAAATTGAATCAAAGCCTGGTGATTCCCGGTAAAGAACCAGGCAGAATCTGCATTGGATTGGTTGTCCCATAATACACCAAAGGGTTGCTGAATAAAAGCCAATATCGAGTCTTGATTGGAACAGACCATGGAATGGTTTAGTATCAAACTCCATTGACTTTGCCCTTCATAAAGGTTGTGGAAATGGTCTATGCTCAGATCGTAGTATTTATCCATCAAACCACTGGGCCATATCAGTAATAAGCTGTCTATTACTTCATTCTCGCCCAGTCCGAGGATCAAATTTTGTGAATTCTGTCCCAAGTAATTGTCACCACTTTGGGTGTACCCATATTGAAAATTATTTTGTGTATATAAGTAGTAATGTGTTCCAACTCCATTTCTGTTGCTGATGGTTCCATTCAAACGAAATTTGATGAAATGGTTGTTTGATACTGTGGTATTCTGATACAACTGAAAAAAGTCTTCGTTAGATGCATTGAGTGCAATATCACTAAGTCCATCTTGATTGAAATCTCCTTTGCAAGCTGTAAAAGCACTATTCGTAAAAATGGTTGTATCTGGTTGTGTAAAAGTTCCGTTTCCGTCACCCATCATCAAACTTCCAGGCCACCAGGTGATGGGCCAATCGGGGTTGGCTGAGGAAGCCAAAAGGTCATTCCATTGGTCATTGTTGACATCCACCCAGAGGGAGGACCAACATTGTCTATTTACGGCAACATTGAGCTGCTCTGCAATATTTTGGAATTGATTGTATCCGTTGTTTTCGAGCAATTGATTGCCGGGCTCTAAGTTGCTGACGTATACATCCAAATCGCCGTCATTGTCAAAATCACACCAGCTGTTGCACATGGAATTCAATTGTATGCCCAATCCCGTTTCTGTTGATTGTTTTAAAAGCGGCATGGTATCATTGATGCCAATTTGATTCCAATAAAATTCGTTGCCTTGTTCAAAATCATTGGCAATGTATAAGTCGGGTTTGGTATCTTTATTCAAGTCAATGAATGCGGTTTGAAAGGAGGATTTTAGATCATATTTGAGTGCATTGTTGTGGAACAAATCAAAGCCCATTTGACCATTGTTCAGGAAAAGGAAATTTTGACTTTCTTGGTTGTAATTGGCGACAACAAGATCCAAGTAATGGTCGCCATTGAAATCCGCGAGGCTCATACCATAAAGCCAAAAATCACTCACGGAGGGAAAGGCTTCTGACCAATTAAAAGCATTGGGAATCTGATTGTAATATCCATTTTCGTCAGCTATGAATAGCCGCAAACCAAAGTTGAGTGTAGAGACAATCAATTCATTGCTCCCATCATTATCCAGATCCCCCCAAACAACAGCTTTGGAATTAGGCACTTGAAGGGCTTGCCAAATTTCAAAGAAACCCTCATTATTTTTATAAATGTAAACCGCGTCAGACTGATTGCTCAGGGTTAGATCATCCCAGCCGTCCTCATTAAAATCGAAAAAAGATACTCCTTGACCAAAAAACGAAGAGGTGTAATAATTATAAATATTCTGATCAAAGGCCACATTCGTGTACGAAACATCATTTTGACCAAAGCTGAATGCAATGGAACATATAACAACACTTAGAAAAAGTGTAATTTGTCTCAAAGGTCTTGTAATTAAGGTACATGTTTGACGAAGGAATCCTTTGTGGGTTGCCTGTTTCTTGTTGTCTTTCTTGTTGGCGCAATGTGATAAAACCTTTTTTTGTTGATAAGTCTTATTTTTCCTATATTTGCACCCCTTAATGAGAATTTAAGATGCGTGTCAAACATCCCTACATCATTCCTTTCGTAGGACTAAAGCCGGGAAAGCACGAGTTTGAGTTCACCCTTGAGGAATCGTTCTTTAAAGAATTCGAGTATTCTGAAGTGGACAATGGTCATTTTACCATTTCTGTCGTTTTGGATAAAAAGTCCAACATGATGGAATTGACATTTAGCCTAAATGGTAAGATGTCTTGGCCTTGTGATCGTTGTGGAGACCCTGTCTCTATTGACATCAAAGGAAATGACCACATTGTTATCAAGTACGGTGATCATACAGATGACCAAGATGATGATATATGGACCTACGGCCCACAAGAATATCAAATCGATATTAGACAACGACTTTTTGAGTTGGTTCATCTTTCTCTCCCCGTCCGAAGGGCACATGAAGAGGAAGAATGTAATCCAACTGTCATGAAGAAGATGGATGATTACCGTGCTGATGAGGACTCAGATACGCAATGGATTGCTTTAAAGAATTTACAAATGGAAACCCCTTTGGACCAGTTGGAGGATGACGAAGACTGGGAAGAAGATGAAGAATAAAAACGGAAAAAGATGGCACATCCCAAACACCGAATTTCGCAGACGCGCCAAGCTAAGCGACGCACACATTACAAGTTGGAAGCTCCAAACGTAGCTACTTGTCCAACTACAGGTCAACCTCACCTTTTTCACCATGCTCATTGGCATGAGGGAAAACTTTACTACAAAGGTAAAGTGGTGATGGAAAAAGAAAACGCATAGGTTTCTTTGACTTTTATTCAATCTACTAAGCCCTGATGTTCAGGGCTTTTGTGT
>JACCDW011782899.1_pt1 | contig 26338 bp, 24 predicted proteins | sample 7449781 | NCBI WGS metagenome assembly JACCDW01 (sample SAMN15323449, study PRJNA562643) | freshwater metagenome | isolation source: river surface water | place: USA:Blue River Watershed | collected 2017-08-18
GATGAATTATTTTGTTGCAAGCGCCGAAATTGCCAGGCTTGTGCGCGGCTGGCAGCACGCATACTTAGTCATGACTGAATGCTTGCTGTATCCAGTCCAAGAACAGCGCGACCTCAGGGCGCTCCCGTACGGCCTTTTCATACACCACATAATAGGCATGGGGAGGCGTAGGCATCTGCAGATCAAACAGCCTGACGATTTCACCGCGCGCAATCATGTCGCGCGCAAAATGTTCGCGCGTTAACCCAACGCCATGACCATGCTTGATCAGCTCGAGTAACAGGCCGAGATCGTCGACACGTATGCCAGTGACCGGCTCAGGCCAGTCCAGGCCTGCTGCTTCAAACCATGGCTGCCAGGGCTCGAGTGCCGAGCGTATCAGCGTCGCCTTTTCCAGATCGGCAGGTGTATCGATAGTACCGACCTGCTCAAGGTAAGCGGGGCTGGCAACAGCGAAAGTCGGCTCGGCAAACAACATCTCCGATTGCAGGTTAGGATATTTGCCCGCGCCAAAACGCACTTCCACATCGCTCTCGGCTGTCGACAGATCATACAGAGGTACCGACAAATAAATTTCAACAGCAATGTCCGGATGCGCCTGTGTAAATGAAGCGATCTTGGGCATCAGTAAATAGCGCGCGAAAGTAGGGGGCAGGGTCAGCTTGATACGAGGCTGTGCAGAAGCAGCGCGACGCGGCATAGGAAAATCCGTCAGCGTGCGCAGCGCCTGTCGCACTACGTCCAGATAGCGGCGACCAAATTCGGACAGACCGACATTACGGCCATCGCGCAAGAACAAGCGCTCACCGACAAATTCTTCCAGCAGGCGTATACGGTGCGATAACGCAGAAGGTGTAATGCACAGCTCTTCTGCGGCCAGCGCGAAAGAACCATGTCGTGCAGCGGCCTCAAATGCCGACAGTGCGTGTACCGGGGGAATGCGTGTTGCCATGTTTGCCTTACTTGACTTCTGAAAACGGAATCACCAGCGAATGATTTTGCCCGGATTAAGAATATTGTTAGGATCAAGCGCATGCTTGAGCGAACGCATGACGTCTATCGCTCCTTCGCCATGCTCCTGGATCAGGAAATCTATTTTGTGCAGGCCAACGCCATGCTCGCCGGTGCAGGTACCATCCATCGCAATGGCACGCGCGACCATACGTTCATTGACTGCCTCAGCACGCGCAATATCGGCAGGATCATTCGGATCTATCATCATCTGTACATGAAAATTGCCATCGCCAACATGGCCTATGATCGAATGCACCAGATTTTCACGCTCACAATCTGCCTTGGTTTCAAGCAGACAGGCAGCAAGCTGCGAGATAGGCACGCAGCAATCCGTCGAGATAGCACGACAGCCCGGCCGTAGTTGCAAGAGCGCGAAATACGCATTGTGGCGCGCCTGCCAGAGCCGCGAGCGGTCTTCCGGACGGGTTGCCCACTCAAAGCCGATTGCGCCATGTTCGTTGGCGATATATTGCACAGTCTCTGCCTGCTCTTTCACGCCCAGCACGCTGCCATGAAACTCAAACAGCAACAGCGGCTTTTCAGGCAGCGACAGCTTGTCATGTTTGTTGATCGCCTTCACGCCGTTCTCATCGAGAAATTCTACGCGCGCGACCGGCACACCCATCTGCATGGTGGCAATCACCGTCTGCACGGCGCTTTCGATATCATGGAATGAACAGACTGCAGCAGAAATGGATTCCGGTTGCGGATACAGTTTGAGCGTAATTTCAGTAATGATGCCAAGCGTGCCTTCACTACCGACGAACAGGCGCGTCAGGTCATAGCCAGCAGAAGATTTTTTCGCGCGCGTGCCGGTCTTGATGATCTTGCCTTCAGCGGTGACGACCGTCAGTGCCAGTACATTTTCGCGCATCGTGCCATAACGGACTGCATTGGTGCCGGAGGCGCGAGTCGCCGTCATGCCGCCCAGCGACGCATCTGCGCCCGGATCAATAGGAAAGAACAGACCTGTATCCTTGATCTCGGCATTGAGCTGCTTGCGCGTGACGCCTGGCTGCACCGTAACCGTCAAATCTTCCGGATGCACGGCCAGCACGCGATTCATCTGCAATAAATCAATCGACAGCCCGCCGGTGATGGCAAGAATATGGCCTTCGAGCGAGGTGCCGGTACCATATGGAATGACCGGTACCTGATACTGGTTGCACAGCGCCACTGCAGCGGCTACTTCCTCGGTAGAGTGAGCAAATACCACCGCATCAGGAAGCATCGGATCAAACGAGGATTCATCGCGGCCATGATGTTCGCGCACTGCCTGCGCGGTTGACAGTCGCTCGCCGAACAGACCGCGCAAAGATACGAGGAAAGCGTCAGGCAGAGGCCTTTTCAACGTCGCCAGTGATGCGGGATGATTCATGCATAATTCTCCATAGGGGCGATATTTTACTCTGCACCACAAAGATAATCCGATCACCGAACACAGAAATCCCCGCTAAATCATCATTTAACCAGCGAATTTTGTGTTTTTCCCGTATTCTCAGCCGTCTTCGTTATTAATTTATCCAATATGGCCACTCGACTTTCCAAAATTGCTACGCGCACCGGCGATGACGGCACTACCGGCTTGGGCGACGGCAGCAGGACATACAAAGATGCACTACGGGTCCAGGCCATGGGCGACGTCGATGAACTCAACTCGCATCTGGGCCTATTGCTGTGTGAAGCCATGCCCGATGAACTTCGCAATGAGCTCATCACGATCCAGCATGATCTGTTTGATCTGGGCGGTGAGCTGTGTATACCCGGATTCAGCCTGCTACAAGACGAACAAGTACTGCGCATTGATGCGCTGCTGGCCAAATACAATGCCACCTTGCCCGCACTCAAAGAATTCATCCTGCCCGGCGGCTCGCGCGCGGCTTCGCAGGCGCATATATGCCGCACTGTCTGCAGGCGCGCCGAACGCGCCATCGTTGCGCTGGGCAAGGCAGATCAACTCAATCCGCAACCCAGACAATATGTGAACCGCTTGTCAGACCTGATGTTTGTGCTGGCAAGAGTATTGAACCGCCATGCGGGCGGTGAAGATGTAATGTGGGACAAAGACAGGAAAAAGAAAAATTAATTGCGTCATGGCAGCCGCCATGCAATAGCATCAATCCGCGCAAGCTGCGATGTACTTGCCCGTATTCAGAGATCGCCGTGCTTGCTGCGAGCAGATAATATGCCGAATGCCCGCCTGATTGCATCGAACTGCTGGCTCGTCAGCAGATAGAACTGCTCGAGCAGAAAGCGTCCTACTTCCAGCGGATAGCCTTTTTTCTCTAGCGTATCTAGAAGAGTAATGCTGGTGCGCTCAACCGCATCCAGCGCGAAGTTGCCCAATTCCGCCTGCAGAGTGTGCCTTAACACTGCCTGTACATCTTCCTGCATGCCCGCCATCGATTGGGTCGATGCCTTGCGTGCGATTTTCACGATCGATACCATTACATCGGCCACCATACCAAATGTACCCATCGCATCCAGGCTGCTACGCAGTTTTTGTTCATCCAGCATGTCAGGCCATACTGCGCCACCCAGCACTTTCGGCAATTGGTACCGGAACAGCTTGCCCAGGTCGGGACGCGCAGCGCGCGCCTGCCCGGCGAGAAAATGCAGCTGCAGAGGGAGCATCGCATGATCATGCTGGTGTATCGTCGGCGTGCGCGCCATCTCACCGATCAGCTGTGTAAACAAAAGCAGGCATTGCCGGCGACTGCAATGCGCGAGGATAGCTGACGTATCTGTTCTTACCTGCGGCTCCATCTTCTGTGCGTCCGCCGACAATGCGTACTGCAGATGGCCGATGTATTCCGCCTGTCGTATCATCTGCGCCAACAGAAAAATACTGGCACCATGCATTAGCAACCAGCTGTCCCATTGCATGAGCCAGTCTCCATGCTGCACTTTATCGAAGCGCATCAGCTTGTCTGCCAGCGCACTTGCACTCATGCTGCGCAATTCTTCGCTAAAAACAGCAGGCGCACCTATTGCATTTTCTGCCCTGACCCGCCTCTTAAAGCTTGCGCTTCCCATCGGATGACGGATAACGTCCGCGCCTGATGATCTGGAAAGACCTGTATGTTCTTGATGGCGCAATTGCCGCATTTGTGGCGATGTCAGATCGTTTATAGCATTGACTGTCCGATCAGATAGTAAAGAATGATCCTCAACCTGCAGCGCTTCTGACGAATTCGATAAAGTAGCGCGCTTTGCAGTGATACGGTTCATATTGCAGCTCCATTGAAAAAATCTTTCATCGGTAACACCTGTAATAAAACATATCCCTGCTGCGCAAAAATTCATGCGCGCATTTTCATGGCCAAAAAAAACGACGCCACAGCGTCGTTTTTTGTTTGATTGATTGATTCAAGCTTGGGTTCAATGACTATTGGCCACCATTTTATTTGGCAGGATACTGCCAAGGCGCCGAGAGATCGAAGCAACAATGCCAGTGGCATCCAGTCCGCATTCGGCAAGCAATTGCGCAACCTCGCCATGGTCGATGAATTTATCCGGCAAGCCTAACTGCAATAATGGCTTGACGATACTTTCGGCAGCCAGCGCTTCGGCCACAGCAGAACCGGCGCCGCCCATGATTGCACCTTCTTCTATCGTCACCAGTAAATCATGGGTGGCCGCAAGTTGCTTGACCAGCGCAGCATCAAGCGGCTTGATGAAGCGCATATTGGCAACCGTCGCATTGAGCTGGTCTGCTGCCTTGAGTGCTGGCGCGAGCATGGTGCCAAACGCCAGGATCGCGACCCGCTCGCCTTTGCGCGCTACGATACCCTTGCCCATCTCTATCGTAGTCAGCTCCGGTTTTACAGCCACACCAGTACCCGCACCGCGCGGATAACGCACTGCTGCCGGGCCCGGATAATGATAGGCAGTCGAGAGCATCTGCCGGCATTCGTTTTCATCACTGGCCGCCATCACGACCATGTTCGGTATGCAGCGCAGGAAAGCAATATCATAATTGCCTGCATGCGTTGCACCATCCGCACCGACCAGTCCGGCACGATCGAGCGCGAAAGTCACATCCAGATTTTGCAGCGCCACGTCATGTATCAGTTGATCATAGGCGCGCTGCAGGAAAGTCGAATAAATCGCAACCACCGGTTTCATGCCCTCACAGGCTAGGCCTGCTGCAAATGTGACTGCATGCTGTTCGGCGATGCCGACATCGTAATAACGGTCCGGAAAATATTTTTCGAATTTCGCCATGCCCGAACCTTCACGCATCGCAGGCGTGATGCCGACCAGCTTGCCATCTTCCACGCCCATGTCGCACAACCAGTCACCGAAGACTTGCGTATACGTCACCTTGCTGGCTGCAGGCTTGATACCCTCGCTGGGATCAAATTTGCCCGGGCCATGATAAAGAATAGGATCTGCCTCGGCCAGTTTATAGCCCTGTCCTTTTTTCGTGACCACATGCAAAAACTGCGGACCGGTCAGATTTTTCAGGTTCTGTAATGTGGGAATCAGCGATTCCAGATCATGGCCGTCGATGGGGCCGATATAGTTGAGGCCAAATTCTTCAAACAGTGTGGCAGGTACCAGCATGCCTTTCGCATGCTCTTCGAATTTTTTCGCCAGCTCGAGCATGGAAGGCGGCAGCACCGACTTGCCCATATTTTTTGCGGCCGCATAAAACTTACCGGACATTAAGCGCGCCAGATAACGATTCAGCGCACCTACCGGCGGCGAGATCGACATATCGTTATCGTTGAGTACGACCAGAAGATTGATGTCGTCATACACACCGGCATTGTTGAGCGCCTCAAACACCATACCGGCAGTCATCGCACCATCACCAATCACGGCAACTGCATGACGGCTTTCTCCCTGGGTGCGCGCAGCCAGCGCCATGCCCAGTGCGGCAGAAATCGAGGTCGAAGAGTGCGCGGTACCGAATGTGTCGTACTCGCTTTCATCGCGACGCGGAAAGCCAGACAGGCCATCCTTCTGGCGCAGCGTCGGCATACGGTCGCGCCGGCCAGTGAGAATCTTGTGCGGATAAGTCTGATGCCCGACGTCCCAGACAATCCGATCTTCCGGCGTGTTGAACACATAATGCAGCGCTATCGTCAACTCGACCGTACCAAGATTGGATGACAGATGGCCGCCTGTTTTCGATACGGACTCAAGCAGATAGGATCGCAGCTCATCGGCCAGCAGATGCAGGTCTGTGCGCGACAATGCACGCAGGTCTGCAGGAGAATTTATATTTTTTAATAATGTCATGATGTTGGTCTTACAGTTTCAGGCCTTGCGCTGCACGATCAGATCGGCAAGTTCGCGCAGCCTTAGGGCGGCATCACCGAAGGGCAGCAGCGCCTGATGCGCATCCTGCCGCAACTTTTCAGCCAGGACGCGTGAGGCATCCAGTCCTAAAATTGATACATAAGTCGGTTTGTTATTCGCCGCATCCTTACCCGCGGTCTTGCCGAGCGTCGCCGAATCGGCCGTCGCATCCAGAATATCATCGACCACCTGGAACGCCAGACCTATCGCCTGCGAATACGCATGCAATGCAGCAGTCTCTGCAGCCAGCAATGTCTTGCCCGCAAGCGCGCCCATGGTAACGGCCGCCGCCAGCAAGGCGCCGGTTTTCAGCTTGTGCATTTGCTCTAGTTCTTGCAGCGAGAGCGCTACCCCGACTGCCGCCAGATCAATTGCCTGGCCGCCGCACATGCCCGACGAACCGGATGCCTGTGCCAGCGTGGAAATCATCGCCACTTTGCGCGCAGCTTCCAGATGGCCTTCGGCGAGTATCTTGAATGCCTGCGCCTGCAAGGCGTCACCAACCAACAGCGCAGTGGCTTCATCATATTGTTTATGCACGGTGGGCTTACCACGGCGCAGCGCATCATCATCCATGCAGGGCATGTCGTCATGAACCAGCGAATAAGCATGGATCATTTCCACGGCCGCAGCTGCTCGCGAGAGCGCATCCGCATTGGCATCGAATAATTCGCCAGCCGCATACACAAGCAACGGACGCACACGCTTGCCACCGTCGAGTACTGCATAGTGCATGGCCTCATGCAGCACCACTGGTGCCTGACCGGCAGCAGGCAGGAATTGCTGCAGGATAGTTTCCATGTCGGCCTGCACCGTGCGCTGCCAGGAAGCGAATGCACTTCTCATTCGTCTTCCTCGTCGATATCCATGTCCAGAGGCTTTAGCAACTCGCCTTCCAGAACTTTGACCTGCCGCTCGACGCGATCAAGCTGACCTGCGCAGTACTTGACCAGCTCCGAGCCGCGCTTGTAAGCGGCAACCGAGGCCTCAAGCGGCAACTCGCCGGCTTCCATGCGGGCGACTAATTGTTCAAGCTCTGCCATGGCATCTTCAAAAGATGCGCTGGTCTGCTCGGCGGCGGGTTTTTTTGCCATAGGCATGCTTTATTCGAAAGCGGCTATTTTAGTGCATACGACTGCCCGGAACTCAAAACCATGACCTATTGATGCATTTTGTACGTTGCTTAATGAAATGCTAATGAATTGCCATTTAAAAAATAAATGTGCGGAATATTTAATCTATTTAATCTCATTTCATTCCTGATTATCAAAAACTCTTTTGTTTTTAATAAATTCCGGGTTCCCCGGCAAGCTTGTCAAGGGTATAATCCGCCCCTCGTCCAAAATTGCCGTTTCATTTTATTTGAACACAGGTTTTTGCGGATTCTTTCTCTCTTAGGTTGGTGCAAATTAATTTGGGGGTGGGGATGTCCGATCTGGCTAGTCTCTTCAAACTCGCGCGCTCCAACGCGCAGCTGCCTGTGGGCGCATATTTTGATGATGCGCTCCTGCAGCAGGAAATCAATCAGCTCTACCGGCAAGGTCCGCGCTATATCGGCCATGAACTCATGGTGCCTGAAGTCGGCGACTATGCTGCGCTGCCCTGGGAAAACGAAGGCCGCATTCTGGTGCGCAATCCAAACGGGCTGGAGCTGTTATCTAACGTATGCCGTCACCGGCAGGCAAAAATGCTCAACGGCCGCGGCAACGCACGCAACATAGTCTGCCCTTTGCATCGCTGGACGTATGATCTCAAAGGCGAATTGATCGGCGCGCCGCATTTTGGCGAAACGCCCTGCCTGAATCTGGCACAGACCAATATGACCAGCTGGAATGGTCTGCTGTTCGAAAAAAACAAGGTTGATGTTGGCGCCATGCTGAAAAGTATGACGGTCACGAAAGACCTCAATTTTTCCGGCTACATGCTGGATCACATCGAGATCCATGATTGCGACTACAACTGGAAAACTTTCATTGAAGTCTATCTGGAAGACTATCATGTCGAGCCTTTCCATCCCGGCCTGGGCAATTTCGTCACCTGCGATGACCTGAGATGGGAATTCGGCGAGGGCTACAGCGTGCAGACCGTCGGGGTCAATCAGGCCTTGCAAAAATCCGGTTCGCCGATTTACCGCAAGTGGCAGGAAGAAGTGCTGCGCTTCCGTCAGGGCGAAGCACCGCCGCACGGCGCGATCTGGCTCACGCTCTATCCGAATATCATGGTCGAGTGGTATCCGCATGTGCTGGTCGTCTCCACCGTATGGCCAAACGGCCCGCAGAAAACCACTAACGTGGTCGAGTTTTATTACCCGGAAGAGATCGTACTTTTCGAGCGGGAATTCATTTCTGCCGAACGCGCCGCATACATGGAAACCTGTGTCGAAGATGATGAGATCGCCCTGCGTATGGATGCAGGCCGTCGCATTCTGCTCGAGCGCGGCGTCAATGAAGTCGGCCCATATCAATCGCCAATGGAAGATGGCATGCAGCATTTCCATGAGTGGTATCGCAAGCAGCTTAATGTTTAAGCCTGCGGCATGCATGATTAATTGACGCTGCATGCAATCACTCTGGATGCTGTTTGCCAGTTTCGTATTCGCCATCATGGGCGTATGCGTGAAACTGGCGTCATCCACCTGTTCTACTTCTGAGATTGTGATGAGCCGCGGACTGGTCGGCATGCTGCTCATTGCATTCATGGTCAAAGTACAGCGCGGCAGCCTGCGCACCACCCTTCCCTGGCATCATGCATGGCGCGGCTTGGTCGGTGTAACAGCACTCTGGTTATGGTTCTTCTCGATTGCCAGACTGCCGCTGGCCACGGCAATGACGCTCAACTATATGGCGCCAATCTGGATTGCCGCGATTGTGTTTACGCTGGGCTGGTGGCATCGCAGGCGCCAGTTTGAATGGGGGCTAGCCATGGCGATACTGGCCAGCTTCATCGGCGTGGCACTACTGCTCAAGCCTACGATACATGCCGAACAATGGTTAGGCGGCATGCTGGCACTTATCTCCGGCGTACTCTCCGCGCTGGCATACATACAAGTGAAAAAACTCGGCCAGCTGGGCGAACCGGAATATCGGGTGGTATTTTATTTTTCTGTCAGTGGCGCAATTGCCGGTCTGCTGAGCGGACTGGCCGACACTTTTTATCAGACCGGTCATATCAGGATATTGCATGCTATCTCGTTCAGAGAGATCGTCTTGCTCATTGCTATCGGACTGACTGCCACCATTGCGCAAATTGCCATGACCCGCGCCTATCGTCTGGGCGCCATGCTCGTCACGGCCAATCTGCAATATACGGGCATCGTCTTTTCCAGCATCTGGGGTATGCTTATCTGGGGCGACAGCCTCTCCCTGTCAGGCTGGCTGGGTATTGCCATCATCCTGATCAGTGGCATGGCTGCCACTTTCTACAACTCGGTCAATAACCGGAGGCCCTGATGTCTTACACCACGCTCATCTCTGCCGAAGAACTGGCGCATAACCTCAGCAATCCTGCGTTAGTCTTGCTCGACTGCCGTGCCGATCTGACGGATCCGAAAGCCGGCGCTGCCGCTTTCGCTACATCGCATATTCCGGTCGCACAGCATGCGGATCTGGATACCGATCTTTCCGATAAAACCCCCGGCGCACATGGCGAATTTCGTGGCCGTCATCCCCTGCCTTCTCGTGAAAAATTTATTGAGCGCCTGCGCGCATGGGGCGTGAATAGTGATTCGCTGGTAGTCGTCTATGACGCACATGGGGGCATGTTTGCTGCACGTCTGTGGTGGATGCTGCGCTGGGTCGGGCATGGCCAGGTCGCGTTGCTGGATGGCGGACTGCAAGCCTGGCAGGCGATGACGTTCACGATGACTTCCCGCACAATTTCTCCCGAGCCAGGCAATATCGTGCTGTTACCATCGCTGGTACAAACAGTCAGTGTGAACGAAGTGGAAGCCAATCTGGCAACGCATGAACGCGTCATTCTTGATGCACGTGCAGCGGACCGTTTCCGCGGCGAGAATGAAACCATCGATCCGGTTGCAGGCCATATACCAGGTGCCAGGCATCGCTGGTTTAAAGATAACTTGCAAGAAGACGGCTGTTTCAAGCCGGCCGAGCAATTGCGCGCAGAATTTTCAGCATTGATATCCAGCCCGGAGAAAACCATTATGCAATGCGGCTCAGGCGCATCGGCCTGCGTCAATCTGTTGGCGATGGAAATTGCAGGACTGACCGGCGCGGCGCTATATCCGGGATCATGGAGTGAATGGTCAGCCGATCCGGCAAGGCCGGTAGCAACCGGAAATGAAGGTTAAGTCTGTTTACAGCACGGCACGCTGCGCAGTATCGTCAATGCAAATGAAACTGGTGCGTGAGCACCAGTACCAGTGATACGCCCAGCGCGATCAGAATAAATTGCGGTACAGATTCACGCAGCGTTGCACGTCGCTGCATCTGCGGCATCAGGTCACTGACAGCAATATAAATAAAGCCGGAAGAAGCCAGTACCAGTACATAAGGTATCCATTGCATGCCACTGCCCAGCGCAAAATATCCCACCAGTCCGCCAACGACTGCCATCAGGCTGCAGATCAGGTTATAGACATACGCACGCGTTTTCGTGAAGCCCGCATTGAGCAGCACAATAAAGTCACCGATCTCCTGTGGTATTTCATGCGCAATGATCGCTAAGGCCGTGATCAGGCCCAGCTTGGGATCAGCCAGAAATGCAGCGGCAATCAAAATGCCATCGGTAAAATTATGCAAGCTATCGCCGACCAAGATCATCCAGCCGGACTTACCGGCCTCGTGCGCATCATGGCCATGCTCATGGCCGTGACCATCGCCTTCATAATGATGCGAGTGGCGCAGGATCGCGAATTTCTCGAGCAGGAAAAATCCAAGCAGGCCAGCTAACAAGGTCGCAAACAATGCATGCACATTCGCACCGGACTCGAACGCCTCAGGCAACGCATGCAATAGCGAAGTCGACAGCAAGATACCGACCGACAGGCTGACCAGCCGCTCCACCATTTTCGACAGCAGGCTATAGGAAAGAAAGGCCGCAGCGGAAATGCTGATCAGGCCGGCCAGCATGGTGGCAAGCAGAATAGAAGACAACGTTGTATTAATTTTTAGCCCCGGATCACACAATAAAAAGCCTGCCGATTAGACCATAGGGCGTGGCTTTGGGCAATTTATGATGCGGCAGGCAGGAAAACCGCCGGACCACCGCAGCCTCTATCAAAGGCCGTATTGATGCAGCCATGCGATACAGCGCCGCCAGCCATCGCGCGCATCAGCCGGCACATAGCTGGGCCGGTAGTCTGCGTGAAAAGCATGGCCTGCATCCGGATAAATCACAAACTCGGAGCCACTGCTGCCCTTGGCCAGCTCAGCACGCATGCGCTCGATCGTATCTTGTGCAATGCTGGCGTCCTTGCCGCCATACAGGCCCAGCACCGGCACGCGCAGGGCCGCAGCAATATCAACCGGTGACTGCGGCTGCAAAGGATTTTTATCATTCATGAGCTTGCCATACCAGGCAACCGCCGCCTTGATTTTCGGATTGTGTGCCGCATACATCCAGGTAATGCGACCGCCCCAGCAGAAACCAGTGATGCCAACTCGCTTGGCATCGCCGCCATGTGCACCGGCCCAAGCCACGCACGCATCAAGGTCTTGCATGACTTGCGCATCCGGCACCTTGGCAATGATATTTTTCAAAATATCAGGAATCGCGTTGATTGCAGAAGGATCGCCCTGGCGCGCAAACAGATCCGGTGCCAGTGCCAGATAGCCCAGCTTGGCAAAGCGGCGCGCAACATCGGCAATATGCTGATGCACGCCAAAGATTTCCGACACGACGATGATCACCGGCAGATTACTTTTACCTTCAGGCTGCGCACGATAGACTGCTATCGTGTCGTCGCCCGACTGGATGTGCACCACATCGGCCTTAAGGCCGGCAGTATCTGTCGCTATTGCTGTATCAGCCAGTACCGGCAAGACAGCTGCTGCAAATGTCGCACCCAATGTCGTCTCCAGAAAATCGCGTCTGTCCATGTTGATGAGTCCCGTTTTAGTTTTCAATCAATGTGCCTGATCCCAGTTCGGACCTACGCCCACTTCGGCCAGCAGCGGCACTTTCAATTGCGCCACACCTGCCATTAGTTGCGGTAATTTTTCCTGCACCAGCGCCAGTTCATGCTGTGGCACTTCCAGCACCAGTTCATCATGCACTTGCATCACCATCAGTGAGGCCAGCTTATTTTCCGTCAGCCAGTTTTGTACCGCGATCATCGCCAGTTTGATCAGGTCTGCGGCCGTGCCCTGCATAGGTGCATTGATTGCAGCGCGTTCGGCACCCTGCCGGCGCGGGCCATTCGGCGAATTAATCTCTGGCAGCCACAAGCGCCGGCCAAACACTGTCTCGACATAGCCTTGTGATTTTGCCTGTTGGCGCACATCGTCCATGAACTGCTTGACGCCGGAAAAACGCATGAAGTATTTTTCCATGTACATCTGTGCTGCCGATCGCTCAATACCAAGATTACCGGCAAGCCCAAATGCGCTCATGCCATACATCAAGCCAAAGTTAATCACTTTTGCATAGCGCCTTTGTTCACTGCTGACCTGATCAAGCGCCACGCCGAATATCTCCGATGCCGTGGCGCGATGAATGTCTTCGCCCGCCGCAAAGGCACGCAGCATATGCGCATCTTCTGACAGATGCGCCATGATGCGCAGCTCGATCTGTGAGTAATCAGCCGAGACAATCACGCAATCCGGGGCAGCGATGAAGGCTTCGCGTATGCGACGGCCTTCTGCAGTGCGGATCGGAATATTTTGCAGGTTCGGTTCATTCGATGACAACCTGCCCGTTACCGCAATGGCCTGGCCATAATTCGTATGCACGCGCCCTGTGGCTGCATTGACCATCTTCGGCAACTTGTCGGTATAGGTCGATTTCAGTTTGGAGAGACTGCGATAATCCAGCAGCACCTTGGGCAGCGGATAGTCCTCAGCCAGCTTTTGCAGCACTTCTTCATCGGTCGATGGCGTGCCGCCCGGCGTTTTCTTCACCACTGGCAGTTTGAGCTTGTCGAAAAATATCTCACCGATCTGTTTGGGCGAATTCAGGTTAAAAGGTTGTCCCGCCAGTTCATGTGCCTGTTTTTCTATCTCCAGCATGCGCTGCCCGAGCTCGGCCGATTGTGTGGCCAATAGTGTGCTGTCGATCAGAACGCCATTGCGTTCGATTTGCTGTAATACTCTGGAGGTTGGCAGCTCGATCTGCTGGTAAATAAACTGCAGCTTGTCGTCCGCAGTCAGGCGTGGCCATAACGCATGATGCAGCTGCAAGGTGATGTCGGCATCTTCTGCCGCATACTCGGTGGCACGCTCAAGACTGACTTCATCAAATCCGATTTGAGATGCGCCCTTGCCGCATACATCCTGATAGGTGATGGTCTTTCTGTTGAGCCAGCGCAGCGCCAGGCTATCCATGTCATGGCTTTTATGCGATTCGAGTACATATGATTCAAGCAAGGTGTCGTGCACAATGCCCGACAATGCAATCCCATAGTTTGCCAATACATGGCTGTCATATTTCAGGTGCTGGCCGACTTTCTGTTTTTGCGGGCTTTGCAGCCATGGCCTGAGCTTATTCAATACCAGTTCGCGCGATAGTTGCTGCGGCACACCCTGATAATGATGCGCGACAGGTATATACGCAGCATGGCCCGGCTGCGCGCACAACGATATGCCGACTAACTGTGCCTGCATCTGGTCCAGCGAGGTGGTCTCTGTATCTACGGCTGTTAGTTCTGCTGCATCAATGATTGCCAGCCATTTGTCCAGCTGCGCTTCGGTCAGTACCATTTCATAGTTGGTCTCAGGCGGCGGATCTGCTGCAAACAGCGCAGCCTGTGGCGCGCCTGCAGGCGCAAGCGCGCTCTCGGCGGCCTGACCGGTTTGCGCTGTCAATTCACGCAGCCAGGTGCGAAAGCCCATGCGCGTGAAGAACTCGCGCAAGGCATCTTTGTCCTCAGGACGCTGGGACAAGGTATCGGCAATGGATTCCATCTGCACGGCCAGATCGCAATCACATTTGACTGTCACCAGTACGCGTGCCTGCGGCAGCCAGTCCAGTGCACGGCGCAAATTCTCGCCCACCACGCCACCGATCTCGCCTGCATGACTGATCACGCCATCTAGCGAGCCGAATTGGGTAAGCCATTTGACAGCGGTCTTGGGACCGACTTTCTCTACGCCGGGTACGTTATCGACGGTATCACCAACCAAGGTCAGATAATCCACAATGCGCTCGGGTGGCACGCCGAATTTTCCGATCACACCTTCGCGATCGAGCTTTTCATTGCTCATGGTATTGATCAGTGTGACCTGATCATTGACCAGCTGGGCAAGGTCCTTGTCGCCAGTCGAGATCACGGTTGACAATCCGGCCGCCGTTGCCTGTACCGATAATGTACCGATCACATCATCGGCCTCGACCCCTTCGACCATCAGGATAGGCCAGCCCAGCGCGCGCACGGCCTGGTGGATAGGCTCAATTTGTTTTGCCAGATCTTCCGGCATCGATGCGCGGGTCGCTTTGTATTCGGGGTAGAGATCATCACGAAAGGTTTTGCCTTTTGCATCGAAGACACAGGCAATGTATGCTGCTGCGTAATCTTGCCGCAGGCGACGCAGCATATTGATCATGCCGTAGATGGCGCCAGTGGGTGCGCCTTCTGCATTGCGCAGATCAGGCATTGCATGAAACGCACGGTACAAATAGCTAGATCCATCCACCAGCAACAGGGTTTTATTCATATGGAAAGTGACAGAAAAAATGTGCCGCGGCTGCGACAATTGGCAAACATTGAACGCGCCACTTCCCGCAAGGCCAGCGAGTCGTGGCAAATGTTCACGATTATGGCAGAGTTTATTGATGCGGCCGAACGCCTGTCAGAGTTAAGGCCGGCCGTCTCGATGTTCGGCTCTGCGCGCATCACCGCAGATGACCCGTATTATGCGATTGCCGTCGATATCGCCCGGCGCCTCTCCGATGCAGGCTTTGCCGTACTTTCAGGCGGCGGCCCGGGCATCATGGAAGCGGCCAACAAGGGCGCATTCGAGGGCAAGTCGCCATCGGTGGGCCTCAATATTGAGCTGCCGCGCGAACAGGTCAGCAATACCTGGCAAAACATCTCGCTGTCATTCCGGCATTTCTTTGCGCGCAAAGTCGCATTCGTCAAATACGCTGATGCCTATGTGGTGCTGCCGGGCGGCTTCGGCACGCTTGATGAACTCTCTGAAGTCCTTGCGCTGATGCAGACCGGTAAATCTCGCCGCATTCCGGTGATTCTGGTAGGCAGGGAATTCTGGCATGGGCTGCTGCAGTGGCTTCGTGAGCAGCTCGCCGGCACAGGCATGATTGCGCTCGACGATCTGGAACTGGTGCAGCTGATTGATGAACCAGCCAATATCGTTGATGCGATTTTTGCATTTTACGAAGCGCGCGATATCGTCCCGCTGGAAGCCGAATCTTCGCCGCATACTTTCCTGTGAACGCAAACAGAAGCAGATACGACAGCCTGTTTTGTTAAAATTGACTGTGTTGCGCATACCGTGATGCGCCATTCCTACCGGGACCCGAAATGAAACCGTATGCTTCACTATTGAATTGCGCCAGCAAGGCCGGCCTTGGTCTGTCGCTGATCATTTTGACAAGTGCAGCATCTGCCGGTGGCACAGCAGGCAATTTGCAGGCCTTGCCTGATGCCGAGCAGCCTACTGTTGCGCCCATGCCAGTTCAGGAAATCACGCCAATACGCGAACAAAATGCCGTCGTTTCCGTGCGCGTCAAGCGCGGTGCCAATACCTATTACGTCACACCGAGCGAACAGTTTTCCCATTCGCAGTCAGGTGGACGTGCTGCACAGTGGGAGATTTTCGAGTTCAGATCCGGGAAGGAAGCCGCCGGCAGTATCGCGCCACCACCTTCCCTGCAACGTTGAGCCGCATGGGCTATTCCAGCATGTCACGTGACCAGCATGGCTGGTTTTATTCCTGATTCATCGCTATCGTTTTTTCTATGGCCGTTTTTACCTCCGTCACGCTTGAAGAGCTTGCGCCATGGGCGGCGCAATTCCCGATCGGCAAAGTACATGCCTTAACAGGCATTACCTCTGGCATAGAGAACAGCAATTTTTTTCTCAGCGCTGAATGCGGCGAGTATGTGCTGACGATTTTCGAAAAGCTCTCGTTCGAACAACTGCCTTTTTATCTGAACCTGATGCGCCATCTGGCAGAGCGCGGTGTACTGGTCCCCGCACCCATTGCCAACGCACGCGGAGACATCATCAGTCCTTTGCATGGCAAGCCGGCTTCCATCGTCACGCGCCTGCATGGCGACTGGCAACCTGATCCCGGCCCCGCACATTGCACGGAAGTCGGCGCGATGCTGGCGAAAATGCACCTGGCAGCAAAAGACTATGCACTGTATCAGCCCAATCTGCGCGGCCTGTCGTGGTGGAATGAGACCACACCAACAGTATTGCCATTTATCTCGGCTGATAATCAGGCGTTGCTGCGTGCCGAATTACATTTTCAGCAGGCATTTGCGGCATCAACTCTCTACCATGCGCTACCTGACGGGCCGGTACATGCCGACTTGTTCCGCAATAATGTGATGTTCGACGGTGAGAAGCTCTCCGGATTTTTTGATTTTTATTTTGCCGGTTGTGATACCTGGCTGTTCGATATCGCCGTGACTGTCAACGACTGGTGCATAGATCTGCAAACCGGTGCATCTGACGCTGCGCGCGTGCGCGCGATGCTCGACGCTTACCATGCAGTCAGGCCATTTACGCCGGAAGAACAGCAAGCCTGGCCAGCGCTGCTGCGCGCAGCAGCGCTGCGGTTCTGGCTCTCGCGCCTGTATGATTTTTATTTGCCACGTGAGGCAGAGATGCTGGTGCCGCATGACCCGACGCATTTTGAACGCATACTGCGCCATCGTATTGCGCATCCTGTAGAGGCCTTGCCCTGATTATGCAAAACATTCCCGCCAAGACTGGCATTGCGTGGATCAGACAAGGGTTCGCGCTGTTCCGCAAACAGCCGGCCGAGCTCAGCATGCTGTTCCTGCTGTATATGCTGCTGATGATCGTAGTATCAATCATTCCAATCGCTGGCCAGTTGCTGCCGATGATACTGGTACCGGTTTTTTCCATGGCATTCATGCAGGCCTGCGTGCATATCGAAGCGGGAAAAAAAATTCAGCCCAATCTGTTGCTGTCTGGTTTTCGTTCGCCGGCATTAGGGTCGCTACTGCAACTGGGCGTGCTGTACCTGCTTGCTGCCATCATCTCTGTTGGCGGCTCATCACTGATAGACGGCGGCGTCTTCTGGCAATTGATCACCAACCAGTTCGATCCGGATACGCAAAAGCTACAGCCCTCGGCCTTGTTACTGGGCATGCTGTTTTCCAGCCTGATTTTCCTGCCCTTTTGCATGGCATTCTGGCATGCGGCACCACTGATCGCATGGCAGCGCATGAGCCTATTCAAAGCAATTTTTTATAGTTTTTTTGCGGTGCGCCGCTACGGCATGGCATTCATGACGTATGCGCTGGGCTGGATCGTGGTGGGCTTTGCGCTGCCGGCTATCATCAGCGGCGTGCTGGTTTTATTGCTGGGACAATCGTTCGTGCCGATCATCATCATGATGCCACTGTCTATCATTCTGACGATCGTCATGTATTGTTCTTTCTATCCGACCTACGTTCAGGCATTCGGCAGGCCTGAATCAATTTCGGTACAGGTATAAAAGCTTCGACCTACCTTACTGGCAACACCGTTATTGTGCAATCTTCTCCAGCTTGGCAATGCCAAGATCAAGCAGCTTCATGCCATTGCGACCGAAATTGATATTCGCGCGCGCTTGCGTGCCGCTGCCTTCAATATTGACGATCACGCCCTCGCCGAATTTGGGATGCGACACAGCTTCGCCGATACGCCAGCCGACATCACGCTTGCTGCTGAGCTCCTGTGCGATCCGATTATTGCCAGATTCCGGAGTATCCAGCCAGGCTGCTTTCTGCGTATAGCCATGCCATTGCACCTGCACTTTAGGTGACAGCCAGCGCAGCGATTCCTCGGGCAATTCATCAAAGAAGCGCGACTTCATGTTGTAGCGCGTCTGGCCATGCAGCATGCGCGTCTGCGCAAAACTCATGTACAGGCGCTTGCGCGCACGCGTGATCGCTACATACATCAACCGGCGCTCTTCTTCCACGCCCTCGTCTGCAGTTTCGCTATTCTCATGCGGGAACAGGCCTTCTTCCAGTCCCGTAATAAAGACAGCATCAAATTCCAAACCCTTGGCAGAATGCACCGTCATCAGCTGGATCGCATCCTGTCCGACCTGCGCCTGATTGTCTCCGGCCTCCAGCGATGCATGGGATAAAAAGGCCGATAAGGGCGACATCAATGCATGCAACGGCGTATCTGCGTCAATGATCTCCATGCCATCGCCCACCGTTAACATTGGCAGGCCGGCTGCCTGCGCCTGCGGCCCCAGCAATGCCGGCGCATCCAGTCCAAAGCCTTCCTCGTTGACGAACAGCGCTGCAGCACTGACTAATTGCTCAAGATTTTCAATGCGGTCTGCGCCATCTTTATCGTTCTGATAGTGCTGCAGCAAAGTGCTTTTCTCAAGCACAATTTGCACCATCTCCGACAGAGGCAGGTTTTGTGTTTCAAAGCGGGCAGCCTCAATCAGTTTGACAAAGCTGCCCAGTGATACGCCTGCCTTGCCAGTCACATAGGGCACAGCTTCATAAAGCGAAATATTGTACTGGCGCGCCGCATCCTGCAATTGCTCGATCGAGCGCGCACCAATGCCGCGGGTCGGAAAATTCACGACGCGCAAAAATGCAGAATCATTGTGCAGATTGTCGATCAGTTGCAAATAAGCGATTGCATGCTTGATCTCGGCACGCTCGAAAAATCGCAGGCCACCATAGACCTTGTAGGGCAATTGCGCAGAGAACAATGCATGCTCGATCACGCGCGACTGCGCATTGGAACGGTAAAGAAATGCGATCTCGCTACGCATCCAGCCTTCAGCAATCAGGTTCTTGGCCTCTTCTATCAGCCACTGCGCTTCCTGCAGATCGCTGCTGGCCTCAAAAATACGCACCTGTTCGCCGTGGCCGGCATCGGTACGCAGGTTCTTGCCAAGACGGCGCGTGTTATTGCTGATCAAATGATTGGCAGTATCGAGAATATGGCCATGCGAGCGATAATTCTGCTCAAGCTTAATCAGATTTTGTACTTGAAATTCACGCTCGAAGGCGGCCATATTGCCAACATTCGCACCACGGAACGCATAAATGCTCTGGTCATCATCACCGACTGCGAATACTGCATTAGCTTGGCCGGCAATCAGTTTTAACCATTTGTATTGCAGATCATTTGTATCCTGAAATTCATCGACCAGAATATGTTTGAAGCGTGCCTGATAATGTTCGCGCAAAGGTTGATTACGCGACAGTAGTTCATAGCTGCGCAACAAAAGCTCGGCGAAGTCCACTACGCCTTCGCGCTGGCACTGCTGATCATAGGCCTCATACAGCTCGACGAATTTGCGGTTGTAGTCATCATTGGCCTCGACATCCTGCGGACGCAGGCCCTGATCCTTTGCACTATTGATGAAGTACATCAGATTTTTTGCCGGATATTTTTCATCGTCGATATTGAGCCGCTTTAATAATCGCTTGATGGCCGAGATCTGATCCTGCGAATCGAGGATCTGGAAGGTCTGCGGCAAGGCGGCATCGCGATAATGCGCACGCAACAGCCGGTTGCACAGGCCGTGGAAGGTGCCGATCCACATGCCACGCGTATTGATCGGCAACATTGCCGACAGGCGCGTCAACATTTCCTTCGATGCTTTATTAGTAAACGTAACGGCCAGCACACCAGCTGGTGAGATCTGGCCGGTCTGGATCAGCCAGGCGATGCGGGTGGTCAGCACACGGGTCTTGCCGGAGCCGGCACCGGCGAGAATCAGCGCAGGCTGGGCTGGCAGCGTGACGGCGGCAAGTTGTTCGTCATTGAGTCCGGCAAGTAGATTTTGCATCCCCGGATTATAAGCCGGCCAGCCCGGCTATGTGGCTGGCCGTTACGACTAAAGAGCAGTAGTTCGGAATGGCTTAACGATCACTTATACGGCCGGCTGCTTATCGCCAGTGTTGACAGGACGAATTGCAACCATATCATCAGCAATACTGTCGTCTACCAGACTGGAATCGGATAACCCGGACTGCAGCACCCTTGATTCTATGTTGCTGGGATAAATCAAGGGAGCAGATATGGATGAAAGCGGCATTGAAATGGAATTCACTGCACTGATCTGCTCGCTTTCCATGACTGGCATACCGGATTGTGATTGAAGAACCATAGATAACTCAGAGAATTGAGGACGCGGGGAAGCGAGTGAAATTGCATCACGCACTTCACTGAAGTCGCGCACATTAAATTGCCCATCTGAAGTGCCTGTAGCATCAGAGACTGGCCTATCCGATGCGGATTTTGCAGAACGAACACGATATATTGCATCAAGGCGCATGCGTGTCAGATCGGCCATTTCCTTGGCGGCAGCAGCTGCCCTGCTATAAAAAACAATCTGTGCTTCCAGGTCACCGCTTTCCGTTCGCGGTATTTTGCCAAGCGCATTTAGCATAGCCATCGGAGAAACGCTACCCATCGTTTTTGCAAACTGCAAAGGGCTCAGTGGTGATTTTTTTGCCCTGAGCTTAGGACTGTGCACGGTTGAGGCAGGTGTGGTGCTGACGGATGGAATACGGATTGTCGCGCCATTCGTTTTGCCTGGTGTGGCAGGCCGCTCCTTGACCGACTTCTGCGCCACATCCAGAACCGGTTTTTCATCCTCAACGCCATCTGGACCGACATACTTGCTGGCCCTCTCTGCCGATTGATCAAATACGGTATGGTTGAGCTTCGCACAGAACTGATCCATCATGTCAGCCCATGGAAACAGCTTGAATTTCTGCGGCATATTTTTGCTCTGCGATTTCAAGGCTTCACGCGCCAGCACCCAGGCATCGACGAACTGCTTGATTTCCTCTTTATTATCCAGCTTCTTCAGCGCTCTTTCATCTGAAAGATCCTGATGTTTTAGCTTATAAGTGATGAACGATTGCATGGCCCGAACAATTCTTTCCCGTCTTACTTCTGGTATATGCTGCGAAACAGGAAACAGCAATTCTTTCAGAATTTCCTTATCGTTATCGCTCAGTCGCAAAAAACGATTGATCTGCACCTTGATTTGCTGGCTATCTGTTCTTCTTGGTGAGTAATGTTGGCCGACCAGATGGGCGCGCTTGTTGCGTGGCGAATCGGTCAAAATTTTAAGTGGCTCCCTGATATCGCCAAGCGTAATATCCGCTTTGTCACCAGATGCCAGTGACTGGATTTTATCGAGGGCCTCGCGTTCGACCTTAAGGATTTTTGCATTACCACGCGATTCTTCAAAGGCACTGACAATCTGGCCCAATATTTTTTTCATTGCCAGACGATTTTCAGTAACTTCATTCCTGTTTTTCAGTTTCAAACTAGGCAGGCTGACTGTGTCAGGCCTCAGATAAATATTTTTTTTGCCTTCAATTTTTGCTGCGCGCACAACTAGGCAGTCGGGCAAATTTTCAACTTTTTCAACCAGATCCTTTATATCCTGCAGCATAGATTTTTTATCAACGGGATGTCTTTGTTTGCCCAGATAATCATGTCGGCAAAGTTTTTCATTTTTTGAGAATCGAAAGGTATGAGGCATGTCTTTTCCTTAATCAGTATGAATAGTTTGTAATGACAACTTATGCATGCATGCGCATGACTTCCGCAGAAGGCGGTGGCAATGACATCGACGCGCCACTGGCCACCATCTCTGTTAGCGTTGCCGATTGCAGCCAGAAATCCAGCAGGCGATTGGCAAACTCTGGCATGGCTGCGACCTGCAGATCGAGTTCGCACAAACAGATCAGTGAGCCCAGATTCGCATCAAGAGCGATGCGCGGCTCTGTACTGCCGCGCCATATCAACTGATAGCAGAGCATGGTGCGCAATACATCCAGCTCTTTAGATGGATCGGGTATACCCAGAACAGCAACCAGTTCCAGCGATCTTCTCTCTTCAGAAAAACCGATCGTGAATGCACAGCCATCTTCAAAGTGAAGCTGCCAGCTGCCGGGCTCCTCTTCGACAATAGCCGTTATTTGCTCGATGTCTTCGCCTAGTTGCTGCAATATCAGCGAAATTTCTTCTACAGTCTGCATCACGCCACCTCTTCCGATGAAATTGAATCTGACAAAACCGGCACGTTGGTAGCATTAATTTTGTCGAGGTTCCTGAAAGAATTAGTTTTTCGATGAAAGCAAGCGAATCAGAAAAATTAAAGCCGATGATCGACCGATTAGTCGATAGGCGGAACAAATGAGGGGAAAATAAAAAAGCCGCCAGACAGGCGGCTCGCTATTGATGGCACAAGTGCCGACATAAAATCAAGCGTGAGCAAACAATGCAGTAAACGCAGCAGCAGCTTCAGAAGGATGATCAGCACCATAGACGCTGCTGATGGCAGCGACCATATCCGCCCCCTGTTGAACCAGCGGCAGTGCATTGGCCGCAGTCATGCCGCCAATCACACAGACAGGCAAATCGAGTTCGGCCTTTGCATGATGGATGATCTCTTTCGGTGTCGTCACCGGATATTGCTTGACGCGCGACGGATAAAAGCCACCAAAGGCAACATAATTAGCGCCAGCGTTGGCCGCATCGCGCGCCAGCTGCAGATCTCCATAACAGGATGCGCCAAGGATTTTTTCTTTGCCCAGCAGCGTACGTGCCACGGCGACGGAAGCATCAGTACCGCCAACATGCACACCATCGGCATCGATAGCCAGGCACAGATCGATATGATCATTAATGATGAATGGTATCTGCATGCTTTTGCACAGCTGCTGCAATTGCGTGGCTTGTTCCATACGTAATGCCGCACTGGCAGTCTTGTGGCGATACTGCAGCACGGCGACGCCCGCTTCACATGCCAGCCGGCTTGCCTTCAACAGTTTGTCTGTCTCATCCCAGTCCGGCGTGACCAGATATAAACCTCGCATCATCATTGTATTGGGCATAGTCGAAAATCTCTTTAACGTTGGGGGATCAGCTGGCCATCTGCTATCGCATAGGCAGTGGTTAAACTGCGTTGCACATACTGCTGCGCCCGCTCCAGTGCCTGCTGCATGGTCATGCCACTTGCCAGGGCAGCCGCACAGGCAGAAGCCAGCGTGCAACCGGAGCCATGAAATGCGCCCGGTAAGCGCGGCCATTGCCAGGATTTTTTCTCTTGTCCGCTGAACCAGTGATTGGTCACGCTATCGGTCGCATCATGTCCGCCCTTGATCAGTACATGCGGCGTATCACGCATCAGGTGCACTGCCTGCGCGTCTTTGTCCTTCAGGCCAGCAGATAATGCCATGGCCTCGGGTGCATTTGGCGTAATCAGTGTTGCGAGCGGCCGCAAAGAGGCAAGCAAATGCGCGGCATCTTCGCGCGACAGTACATCACCATGCCCGCTTGCCAATACCGGATCAAGCACAACAGGCAACAAAGGGTTGGTGGTTCGCAATGCACGGATCGTCTCTGTAATCACTGAGGCAATCATGCTATCGCCGATGATGCCAATCTTGATTGCTGCAACCGTGATCTTTGCAGTCAATGACTGCACCTGATGCCGGACAATATCTGCATCAACCGGATGCACGGCATAGACATGGTCATTGTCTTGCACAGTCAGCGTCGTGACGACTGGTAATGCATGTGCGCCCATTGCGCTGATGGCAGCGATATCGGCATGTATGCCAGCGCCGCCACTCGGATCAAGCCCCGCAAAAACCAGTACGCACGGGCGCGTAGGGCGTTCGTTCATGCAATACGACCAGCCATCGGTGAAGAAGGCGATGCGGCAAAGCGTCTGGGTATGCGACCAGCAAGATAGGCTTCGCGTCCTGCTTCGACGGCCAGCTTCATTGCACGTGCCATACGGACCGGATCCTGCGCACCGGCAATCGCTGTGTTCATCAATACACCGTCACAGCCCAGCTCCATCGCAATCGCCGCATCCGATGCCGTGCCCACGCCGGCATCAACCAGTACCGGCACGTTTGCCTGCTCAATGATCAGCGATAAATTCCAGGGATTGAGTATCCCCATACCGGAGCCGATCAGCGAGGCTAGCGGCATGACGGCAACACAGCCGATCTCTTCGAGCATTTTTGCCTGTATCGGATCGTCGCTGCAATAGACCATTACATCAAAACCATCCTTGACCAGTGTTTCTGCGGCTTTCAGCGTCTCGGGCATATTCGGGAACAGCGTTTTTTCATCACCCAGCACTTCCAGCTTGACCAGCTTGTGCCCGTTCAATAATTCACGCGCCAGCTGCAGCGTGTATACCGCATCTTTCGCGTTATAGCAGCCAGCGGTATTGGGCAGGATGGTGTACTTTGAGGGTGGTACCGCGTCCAGCAAATTGGGCGCATGCGGATCCTGCCCGATGTTCACGCGCCGGATTGCAACGGTGATGATCTCTGCACCACTGGCCTCGGTGGCCAGACGTGTCTGTTCCAGATCTTTGTATTTGCCACTACCGACCAACAGGCGCGAACGATAGGTGTTACCAGCAATAGTCAGCGTATGATCAGATTGAGTCATGCAATTTCCTTGTTTGCTTCGGACAGCGCAGGCAATCAGGCGCTACCTTGATCGAATAATGCTCTTAAGCCGGTACGCCTTGCATCAGCCGCCACCGATGGCACGCACCAGATCGACTTTGTCACCATCGATGAAATGTCTGTGCTGCCATGAGGCACGCGGCACGACTTCACGATTGATGGCCACTGCCAGTGCGTGATTGGTCAGTGATAATGCATCGATCAGCGCCTGCACATTATGGTGAGCAGGCACTGTACGCTGCTCACCATTAAGTTCTATCGTGATCATCACTGCTTGCGATAAATTTCCGCACCATTTTTCACGAATTCAACGGCCTTGACTTCCATGCCCTGCTTTAACGCTGCGATCTCAGAAATACCTTGCTGCGCTGCATAGTCGCGTACTTCCTGCGTAATTTTCATCGAGCAGAAATGCGGGCCGCACATGGAGCAGAAATGCGCAACCTTGGCAGAGTCCTTGGGCAGGGTTTCATCATGAAATTCACGTGCCTTGTCAGGATCAAGGCCGATATTGAACTGATCTTCCCAGCGGAATTCAAAACGCGCCTTGGATAAGGCGTTATCGCGTATCTGCGCGCCCGGATGACCCTTGGCCAGATCAGCAGCATGCGCAGCGATCTTGTAAGTAATGATGCCGTCTTTCACATCCGTCTTGTTGGGCAAGCCCAGATGCTCTTTCGGCGTGACGTAACACAGCATGGCTGTGCCGTACCAGCCGATCTGCGCTGCACCTATACCAGAGGTGATGTGATCATAGCCGGGCGCAATATCCGTCGTCAGCGGTCCTAATGTATAGAACGGCGCCTCATGGCACTGCTCTAATTGCAGATCCATGTTTTCCTTGATCATATGCATAGGCACATGACCCGGGCCTTCAATCATCACTTGCACATCATGCTTCCAGGCGATCTGCGTGAGCTCGCCCAGTGTTTTCAATTCACCGAGCTGCGCTTCATCATTGGCATCATAAATCGAGCCCGGACGCAGGCCGTCTCCCAGTGAGAAGGCGACATCATAGGCTTTCATGATCTCGCAGATCTCTTCAAAATGCTCATACAGGAATGACTCTTTGTGATGCGCAAGACACCATTTGGCCATGATCGAGCCGCCGCGCGACACGATGCCCGTCATGCGGTTGGCCGTCATCGGGATGTACGGCAGCCGCACGCCGGCATGGATCGTGAAGTAGTCGACGCCC
>JACCDW011976364.1_pt1 | contig 26335 bp, 25 predicted proteins | sample 7449781 | NCBI WGS metagenome assembly JACCDW01 (sample SAMN15323449, study PRJNA562643) | freshwater metagenome | isolation source: river surface water | place: USA:Blue River Watershed | collected 2017-08-18
AACTTTTTGGGAGAAATGGTGATCCAATCGAAGTTTCCGCGGATTTCATAGGCCGCAGAAGTTTCTATGTGAACCCTCAAATTGGCCTTGTGGAATGTATCTACCACCTCCGACAAATCGTACATGGCAGGTTCTCCACCCGTAATCACAACCATTTTGGCTTTCGAAGATTGTACCCAACCCAACATATCATTGGCTGAATGCGACGAATACCGAGAAGCGTCCCAGCTTTCTTTCACATCGCACCAAGTGCAACCAACATCGCAACCTGCCAAACGAATGAAATAAGCAGGAACACCCGTAAATGCACCCTCCCCCTGAATGGTGTAAAAATGCTCCATTACAGGAAAAACAGCGGTCATTTTAATTGGGCTTTACGCGCTTTCAACGTATTGTTTAACAATGCAGTAATGGTCATAGGACCCACACCACCTGGTACCGGTGTAATTGCCGAAGCTTTTGGCTCAACAGATGCAAAATCTACGTCGCCAGACAATCTCCAACCCGCTTTTTTGCTCGGATCATCAATTCTGGTTGTTCCAACGTCAATCACCACTGCACCTTCTTTCACCATATCTCCAGTTACAAATCCTGGCTTACCAATTGCAGCAACAATGATATCGGCCTGTAAGGTATAAGCACTTAAATTTTGAGTTCTGCTGTGACAAACTGTGACAGTTGCATTTCCAACAGGACCTGGATTAGACAATAAAATGCTAATTGGTCTACCAACAATGTTGCTACGGCCAATCACCACAACATTTTTACCAGAGGTTTCAATATTGTAATGTTGTAAGATTAAAGTAATTCCCAAAGGCGTTGCCGAAACAATTCCGTCGTTTCCTTTGGCCAATTTACCCATGTTCACATCGTGAAAACCATCAACATCCTTTTCAGGCAAAATGGCATGCGTAATTTTGGTTTCATTGATATGTTTTGGTAAAGGCAATTGCACTATCAATCCATCAATTTGAGGATCTGCGTTAATTTCTGCAATTTTTTCAAGTAATTGTTCTTCAGTGATTGTATCGTCGTAACGAATCACTGTCCCTCCAAAACCAACTTCGTGACAAGCTTTTTCTTTAGCGCCAACGTAGGTTTGCGACCCACCGTCATTTCCAACTAAAATCGCCACCAAATGCGGTGCACGATGTCCTGCCGCAACCATTTGCTCTACTTCCTGAGCAATCTTTTGCTTTAAAGTATCGGCAACTTCTTTGCCATTCAATATCAATGCCATTGCCACAAAAATACTGAATTTTAAGGGTAAAATGTGAAAAATCGGAAAAAACCGTTTGCTTACATCAATTCAACATAGGTACAGCCATCGCCACCCCTGTCGGCATGTTCGTCGTAATAACTTTTAATAAAGTTCACCGTTTTAAAATGCTGCCTCAATAGTTTTCGCAAAATGCCATCGCCTCTTCCATGAATGATTTTCACGGTACCTTGTCCCAAGGCATAAGCCTCATCGAGCCATTTCTGAACTTTCAAAATGGCTTCATCTCCACGAACACCCCTCAAATCAATTTCATTCGAAAAACTCGCTTGTCGTTCCACCCAGTTAAATCCAACTTTGGCCTTTTGCTTAGTGCCCCCACCCGATGATTTAGAAATTTGTAATTCCTCCAATGGCACCCACATTTTTAACAATCCAAATGCCACCAAAATTTTATTTTTCTTCACCTCTAACACTTCACCTTCCTGATTCGACGCTTTGTTTTTCACTTTCGAACCTGGTAAAATATCAGCTGGCTTCAATGCAACAAAAACTTCTTCTTGAGGTGTATTCTTCTGAGGGACATTCTTTTGCGTTGACTTATTGGCGTCGGTGTTAACCTTCGATTTAAATTGCTCAAGCTCCTTTCGGGCTTTCATCGTTGGCTCCTTTTTAGCACCATGCTCGCGAATCACACGAATGGTATTCTCTATTTGTTGGTTGGTGTCGGCCAACAATTTTTGAGCCTCCCAACGGGCCAAATCCACCACTTCCTTGCGCTTCGATTGCAGTTTTTCTTTCAATTTCGCGTATTCATCTTGCAATTCTTGCAAATGATTCGATTTGCGCTCATTGTCGGAAATTAACCTCTGTAAATATTGATTTTGTTGCTCCAAATGCAACATCAAATCTTCCGTTTTACCAATTTCTTTGCCGGTTAAAGCTTCAATTCGCTTCATCCAAGTTTCATCGAAACCTGTCTTACGCATCAGTTCTAAGGCAAAACTGCTACCCGGTTTCCCCATCACAAACGCATACAAAGGTTTCAATGCTTTCGCATCGTAAGCCATACTGGCCTGAGCCACATGCTCCATGCCAATACCCCATTCCCTCAACTGCGAAAAATGCGTTGTTGCTATTGCAAACGCTCCCCTCTCCAACAATTGTTCCATCAATGCTTGGGCAATTGGTGCCCCAAATCGAGGATCTGTTCCCGCACCAATTTCATCCAGTCCAATGAAAGATTTTGGTCCTGTATGTCCCAAAATAGCCTTCAAATTGGCTAAATGTGCACTAAAAGTACTTAATCCTTGCTCGATGCTCTGTCCATCACCGCAATCAATCCCCAAAAATTCGAAGACCGAAAATTCACTTTCTGGCAAAGCCGTCACATACAAACCGCACTGAAACATATACTGCAACAACAGCGTTGTTTTCAACACAACACTCTTACCGCCGGCATTTGGTCCACTCACCACCACAATGCGATTGTCGTGCATTTCAATGGTCAATGGAACTATTTTTAAATTTTGTCGCCCTAGCTCCTTTTTGAGCACAGGGTGATAGGCTTGCTTCAAATACAACCCTTGTTTCTCAATGTATTTAGGACGCTCAGCTTGGTACTGACTGCAAATCTGTTGTTTGGCATACACAAAATCGGCTAAGGCCATTTGATGCATCACCTGATTCAATTGACGATGGTAAGGTTTTAAATCGGCCGTTAATTGCTTCAACAACTTTTCCCTTTCCCTGCGTCGCTCAGCATACATTTCCTTCAAATGATTGTTCATTTCAAGAATCGCAGCAGGCTCAACGTATAAAATCTTTCCAGTGGCAGAAATGTCCTTCACAAATCCTTGCACCTTCCGCTTAAACTCAGCAATTACAGGAATTACAAGTCGTTCTTCCCTCACAGTCACATCGGTATCGGCCGTGTATCCCGCGTTTTTCCATTCTCTAAAGATTGATTTTGTGAGGGACCTCGCCTCTCGCTCCAATCGCTGTATGCCTTGTGTAAGTTTCTGGTAAGTTGGCGAAGCCGATGATTTAAATGACGCATCTTCATCAATCACCCTCGAAATGAGATCAACACAAGGTTTGATGGCATCATTGGCAATAAAAATTTGATGAAATTTGGGAAATACTTCCTGCCTAGAAACCAAAACCGAACTCACTTTTTGATAGGCTTGTAGCACCCTTAAAATGGCAAACAGCTCATCTTCCATGAAAAAGTAATTTTCAATGTCGATGTGTTTCAGCCACAATGATATATCGGCAGTTTCCTGAAATTGAAACAAAGAGGGAAATTGGTCCAACAGGGCGTTCGCCTCATCTAAATAGTCGAGTTGCAACGAAATTTGCTCCCAAGAAGTGAGCATTGAAAAATCGGCAGCCAATTTCTGCGAAGTTTCAAACCTGCAACGACTTTCAATTTCAGAACGAAGTTGCTGAAATCCTACAATGCTCTCAAAGTGTTCTGGATATTTCAATTTTTATCCATTTTATGTTTCAATTCATCGCGTTGCAAAACATCAATGACTTTTTCCATCAATTCAGCAAACAATTTACCATCGCGCTTATAAGAACCTAGGGTTTGATCGAATTCGGCCTGCTCAACATTATGTTTTTTTAAGATAAAAGCATAATTCTTCTTCCACATGCTATCGGGCTGAATGGCGTAATTGTATTTGATTTGCATACCCGCTTCCAAGCGCATTGCATCGGCCAAAATTTGAACCATTTTGGGTTCTTCAATTGGAAATTGACGAGAATTACAAGCAAAAACAACTGTAATCAGAAAGATGGTTGTAATTTTGAGGCAAAAGTTGCGCATGGTTGTGCAAAATTAAGCAAAATGAATCGCATCGCTAACAACATTCATCGAATTCAGGAAGAACTTCCTCAAACCACCCAACTCATTGTGGTGAGTAAATATAGAGAAATTGCCGAAATCAAAGAGGCCTACGATGCAAATCATCGTGTTTTCGCCGAAAATAGGGTTCAAGCACTTTTGGAACGTAAAGAGTTATTGCCTAACGATATAGAATGGCATTTGATAGGACATTTACAAACAAACAAGGTGAAATTTATTGCACCTTTTATTGCCATGATTCACTCCGTAGACAGCCTCCATTTGCTCGATGAAATTCAGAAACAAGCGGAGAAAAACAACCGTCAAATTCCGGTTTTGTTCCAATTGCATTTGGCCCAAGAAGAAAGCAAATTTGGCATTGCTCCAGAATCGATTGGGTCTTTTTTTGAGGGACTTAAACCGGAGAACTATCCGAACATTGTTTTCTCGGGCATCATGTCGATGGGCAGTTTAACCGACGATATTTCTCTCACGCATCAAGAGTTTGCACTTGCCCAAAAACACTTTCAGGAAATCAAATCAACGTATTTTCCCACATTGGAAAGTTTCAAAGAACTTTCAATTGGCATGAGCGGCGATTATCATATTGCCACGCAATATGGCAGCACCATGGTGAGAATTGGCAGCGCGGTGTTCTGTTAGGATTATGGGATTATGGGATTGTGAGATTATAGGAAATGCGTCTAATCTTCTAATCAATCTCCTAATCTCCTGATCGTTTAATGTTTAAAGTTTTCCATAAACCTTATAAACCTCTACAACCATACAAGACAAAATCCGAACTTTAGTTTAATATATTGCACAATTATTCATTTTTTGATTATATTTGTTTAATACAATACACATTACAATGGATATAATTACCATCAAAGATGTCAAAATTCAGCTTGGAGAAATGTGCAAACAGCACCGAAAACAAGCAAATATCTCTCAAGAAGAGCTCGCAAAGCTCCTTGTTTTATCGAGGTTTACGATACAAAATTTTGAAAGCGGTAAAAATGCCACCCTCGATACTGTATTGCGCATCGCCTATCATTTTGGATATTTGCCTATCCTTCACAAAATGATTACCGAATCGATACAAACTGCCAAAATTGAACCTTTCTATTGATTCATATGAAAATAACCAAATCAATTCAAGTCAATCTATTTGAGAAAGAAATTGGAACATTGGCGTGAAATTGCAACAAACTTAGAACTCCCCATCAAAGTCATTGACGCTATTGAACATGATTTTAATTTAATGATTCGCTAACTTTAAACCCTATACATTCATCTCTAAATAAAAAAGGCTTTCCAATGGAAAGCCTTTTTCGTTATTGTTGTTGTGTTGTTTTTATTTTAATTGAATCTATATCTAGCACCAATTTGCAAGAAACCATTGCCTAGACCATAAGTTGCAGTTCCACCACCCGAAGCAGCATAAGTTCCACTTGAAAAAGCATATCCTAAATCACCAAAGATTTTAATTGCATCTGAAACACCAATCGAAGCACCTGCTCCAAAGTTGATTGTCCAGTTACCATCTGCATCTTCTTGAGAATAACCCAATGCAGGAATATCAGTTTTGATAGTAAACATAGATAATCCGCCACCAAACTTACCGTAAACTGCCAAATCATCATCGCCAGATCCTACGAAATAACGACCATAACCTGCATTGATGTTCACATAACTAATGTTTAGCGTAGCCAAATCCATTGCATATTTATATTCTCTAGATGGCATAGAAAAATCACCATAAATAAATCCTTCATCCATTTCATATTGCACTTTTAACATTGGAGTTACCAACATTGAACCCGAAAATGTATCCCCGTATTCTCTTGGAATCCAAGAATAATAAGTAGGAGCCAAACCAGCACCAACACTTAAGTTACTAATTTCAAATTGGGCACTAGAAATTGAAATTCCTCCAATAAACATAGCCAATGACAATAAAATCTTTTTCATATATTTTTTAAATTTACAATGCAATATTAATAAAAAAAACACCCACCAACTACACAAATTATAATCACAGTGTCAAAAATCATCAACAAATAAACCCTCTAAACCTCATAAACTTCATAAACCCAACAATTAAACTTCATAAATCCAACAAATAAACCTTCATAAACCCAACAAATAAACCTTCATAAACCCAACAAATAAACCTCATAAACCCAAACTTTCAACCCTAAACTTTCAACCCTAAACAAAAAAAGGGAGCCATGCTCCCTTTTTCAATATCGTTGTTAAATTTTAATAATTGTTTAACATCATCGGCATAATCAACATCGTGATTTCCTCGTTCTTCTCGTTCTCAGTTGGAACCAACAAACCAGCTCTGTTTGGTTGCGACATCTTCAATTGAACACTGTCGCCATCCATGGTTGCCAACATTTCTTTTAAGAAACGTGCGTTGAATCCAATCTCCATATCGTCGCCATCGTATTCGCAATTGATTTTTTCAGTTGCTTCATTCGCCATTTCAATGTCTTCTGCGCTGATTGTTAATTCACTACCCGTAATTTTCAAACGAACCTGATGGGTTGTTTTCGATGCAAAAATGCTAATACGATTGATAGAGCTTAAAAAATCAGTTCTAGAAATGGTAATTACATTTGGGTTCTCTTGTGGAATCACCGCTGAATACTCAGGGTATTTCTCATCAAGTAAACGACAAATTAATTGCGTGTTTCCAAAAGTGAAGAAAACATTCGTTTTGTTATAATCAACAACCACCGGAGTTTCGTCGTTTGGCAACGCTGTTTTCAACAAATTCAATGGTTTTTTGGGAATGATAAAACTGTGTTCAGTTACTGGGTTAATGTCCTTACGAGTAAAACGAACCAATTTATTGGCATCAGTGGCAACAAAATTCACATGTGTGCCTTTCATTTCCACAAATAAACCTGTTAAATTTAAACGCAATTCATCAGAACCTGCAGCAAACAAAGTTTTACTTACAGCACGCAACAACAAGTTTGCAGGAACAGTGAAACTACCGTCACCCGTTTTTTCTGGCAACGTTGGGTAATCAACACCATCTTGGCCAGCCATTTTGTAGCGACCGTTGTTGTTCACAACCTCAATGCCAAAAGAACTATTGTCGATATTAAAAGTTACCGGCTGATCTGGCAATGAACGCAAAATATCAATCACCATTTTACTTGGCACTGCAACACGCATGTTATCTTTAGATTCCACCGGCACAACAGTTGTCATGCTCGTTTCTAAATCGGTACTGTAAATGGTGAGCTCATTGTTACTAATATCGAATAAGAAATTTTCCAAAATTGGAATGATTGGTTTCGACATAATGGCACCGTTAACTGTTAACAGGTGTTGCAACAAATCGCTAGAAGGAGCTATAAACTTCATAAATTTTATATTTTATACTTTCGTTAAAAAAGAATACTGCAAACCTATTCATGTAAGAGCAATAAAAATACACAACTTAAGGTATTTTATAAACACTTTATCATGAATGTCCACATTTAATCATTTTTTTCTTCTGAATCTACCTCCGCATCGGTGATTACAAAAATGTCTTCATTTGACTTTTTCATCAAATATTTTTCCCTGGCAAACTTTTCCAAATTCCTTTGATTCCCAAATAAATCTTTCTTCTGCCTGCGCAATTCCTCAATTTTCACTTTGTGAATTTCAATGCTCTCCTCTAAATCCGAAATTTCAGAAGCCAAACGCCACCTGTAAATAAAATTATTGCTATCAAAAAACATCATCCACAAAAAGAAGAATCCGAAAAAGATCCAATAACGGTATTTAAACAGCGGGAAATTCATACCCACAAATATGAACGAAATCTTACAAACATTAAACACAGTTTTTATGGCTGTCAACTTTTTTAATCTATTTTTGAAGTCCCAATGAAATTCACCCCCATTTTAGCCATTTTTTTATTCTTTTTTGAGGGATGTGGAAACGCGCCAACTAAAATTCACTCCAACACTGAAATCACCTGGAAAGCCAACCGCTATGCCCAATTGTTCGAAATTGGAGAAACCGCAACCGATACATTTATCCACTTATATACGTATACCCCTTCAAATCAATCGCAAAAAACAGAAAGACAATTGATTGGCTCATTTTTTTGGGGAAAATCGCAACAAAAAAACCATAAAGATTTTGTAAAAATCACAAATCGCAACCGCTTTATCCTCCTTTCGACCGTCTTTAGTCGCTTTTTTGTAGAACTAAAGCAACAACACCGCATTGTGGGCGTAGACCAATCGAAATACCTCTCCCGCTCCGCCTTCCCTCAAAAAGAAAAAATACCTTCTGTGCAGCCCTTTGGCGAAATCATGCCCGAAGCCACCCTGAAATTAAATCCAGATATCATTGTAGCCTACTTCATTGGCAACCAAGAAAAAACAAACCTGTCGAGAATTCAATCGCCCAAAACCCATGTGCTCTTCTGCCAATCGCATCTCGAAAACCACCCCTTGGGAAGGGCCGAATGGATTGTTTTATTTTCTATGCTCACCAACTCACAACAACTTGAAACTTTTGAAGCCATTGAATATGAATACATGCGACTCAAAACCGATTTGTTGAAAACAACAGCCCCAAAAGTGATGATCAACCTGCCTTACTCCGGCACTTGGGATGTTCCAAAACAAAATGCCTACCTCTCTATCCTACTCCGCGATGCCAAAACGCAGCCAGTTTGGCTCGAAAATAACAGCTATCAGGGAACTGGGAGTGCTCAAATTGGACTTGAACTCGGATATCAACTTTTGGCGAAATCTGACTATTGGATCAATCCAGGAATGTGCGAATCGCTCAACTGTATTGCTGCCACAGACCACCGAATTGGCAATTGTTCACCCATTAAAAACAAGCGTGTTTTTCAATGCGATGCCACCATGGAAGCCGATGGGGCCAATGAATATTGGGATTTAGGCGCTGTTCATCCAGAGAATATTCTCAGAGACTTTGCAAAAATATTTCATTCTGAACATCCTGAATTTTCAAAACATTCATACTATTTTTACCGCCAATTAAAATGAAATCTAAAACCCTTCATATCCTACTTTTAGTGGTCACACTGGGGTTGATTTATTTAGATTTCACATTAAATATACAAGAGCCCATTTTGCTGTCTACTTTTTTTGGATTTGATGAGGGAAATGTAATTTTTTCACAATTCAGACAACCAAGGGTATTGGCCGCAATTTTTGCCGGCGCTGGACTGTCGCTTGCAGGACTCATCATGCAAACGCTCTTTAGAAATCCACTGGCAGGTCCCTACCTCGTTGGCATCACCCCAGGCGCATCATTTGGCATTGCCGTGATGCTATTTGCCCAACCTTTACTGACCAATTTGAATCTAAATAACCAATTCAACATACTCACAGCCAGTATATTAGGTTCGCTTTTTGCATTGTTTTTACAACTTATACTCAACCGAGGATTTGAAAGCACCACCCGCTTGCTGCTCACAGGAATGGTGTTAAGTTTTCTCTTTGCTGCCGGCGTAGACCTATTGCAAAACCTTGGCAACATTGAACAAATTAAACAGTTTAGCTTATGGGGGATGGGAAGCTTTGAACGTGTAACCGCTCCCGAAATTCCATTGTTGGTGGTACCCGCAATCTTGGGATTGTTGTTTGTACTTTGGAATCGGTTCAAACTCGATGCCTACCTACTTGGCGACATCTATGCCATTTCAAGTGGGGTAAATGTAAAATCAATCAGAAGAATGATGATTTGGGCAGGTGCCATCATTTCAGGATGGATCACTGCTTATTGTGGTCCTGTGAGTTTTGTTGGACTCATAGCGCCCCACATTGCAAAACAAATTTGCAAATCTGAATCACATGTTAAAATATTATTTCCCAGCATTTTATGGGGGATATTTTTATGCGTTACCGCCGACCTATTGGCCCACAACCTAATTCCTGGGATCACCCTACAAGTCAACGCAATATGTGCCATCATTGGCGCCCCAATTTTGATCTATAGCTTCTCAAAAAAACACTATCAGTAAGGGGTAAAAGTAGCTTGGAATTTCATAATTTAGCGTTACTCATTTTGATTATCTCTTCATCCAATTTTTTATATTTCACGGCATCAATTAAATTTTTAATTGTCAAATCATACTTCTTTAATTTGAATAATCTATTCAACAAAATAGGAAAAAGAGAGCCCTCTGGAGAAAAATATTTATCTATTTGGAAATTTGAAACATCTACATTGAAATACTTTCCGAAACCAACAATTAGCTCATAAGCATCATCACCGTAAATCCCCAAATCTCTTTCAATCATGTAATTATAGCGAATATCTTGTGCATCTCTACCAAATTCAATTGAAATAAACAATTTAAGATTCTCTAGAATTTCTATTTGTGTTTTCATCTGGATAGCGATATCTAACTATATAATGCAAATAACATAATCGCTATTTTACCAATTGCAATTCTTTTTCTTAATGTAGTAATCACCTAAACTATCATTGATTACAATGTAATGATCCTTGTCTTTGATAATTACATTCTTTTTCGAATCTAATTCAAAAAAATTTAAAGTATCTCGAAAATCATTTCCAAAACGCCAAAATGCAAAGTCCAATTTGTTGTTTTTATTAAAATCACCAAAACATTTCACATTCTCTGATGCTTGAACCTCTTGCAAAATCAATTTAAGTTGTTTCAAATTGGTCACATCAAAAAGAAACAACTCTGTATTTAACATGGCATCGGGGTTTGTTACATCTTGAATAAAGAAACACGCATATTTTTTGTGAGCGAAATTAAATTTATATACTGCATTCAATGCAGATTTTCTCGGCTCTATGTTGTTTGTATAATCAGCCCCATAAAAAAACTGATCTAGAATAAACGATTTGTCTAAAATTTCAAATTTATCTCTAAATGGATTTGAAGTGTCTGATTTAAAGCCTGCATACTTAGTATATTTTATCTTCAACTCTTTGTCTAATAGATAATGAAATTCCTGAATCTCACTTTCATTATTCAAACGCAACGATTTTCGATGAATTAAAGTAAATTTTTCTGGATTCAACAACTCTGCCACAAGAGTATCATTGGATAATAAATCGTACGAAAATACTTTATTGGAATTCAAATTAATTTGAGAATTAGAGTTACACGCAAATAAAAGAATACATAAAAGTCTATTCATCAAATTCAAAATTGTTTTTTATCAAGTAAAACATCACGTAGGGAGACAAAATTCCAGATAAAAAGGAATATAAGAGAACATTTCCATCAAAATGGATAAAGCTTAATTCTAAAAAAAACTGTGTGAACCCGTCTACTTCAACAATTAAAACTATGCAAATAAATAAAAATATTAATGCGCCCATTAGAGAAATTTCAAATGCCTTTAAATTGCGTTCTGCAATTTTTGATATTTTGAGATAAAAAAAACAATATAAAACTAAATATCCTGAAATAGAATATTTGTAGGCATATATTAATGTTACATATTTAAATGCATCTCCAATATCAAATAAATTTAGTTCTACAATTAGAACATGAATTAATGTGATAACAATGCAAATAATATATTCAAGCAATAATAAACACGTTACTAAAATCAATTTGCAACCTAAACTATTATTTATTTTCCTCATCATAAATTCTATCTATAGTTTTTCCCCTAAAATCAAATAGTACATAGTATGGATATATAGTACTCAAGGGTTCTAAAACTAAAAACTCACCCAGTTCAGAATCATAAGTTCGAAATCCTAAATCTTGGTATTGATCAAAGTTTTCCTTCCCAATAAACCCAAACCTAAAGCTAATTCCAGCGCTAAAACTCCTGGTATTAAGTGTACTACCAAACGGATAGTCATTGGGGCGGGGATTTGAGCTTAGAATAGACATAGGAGAATTTCTGATTTGATTTTATTCGTACTTTATTATTTATTGGGATTAATTTCATCTTTGGGGATTAATGAAATTTCAATATTAAATAATTCCTGTTTTCGATCTTCATACTTGTCCATTTCGAATTCAACTCCTATTGAAAAGTGGAGCTCCTTATTGAAAGCTCAACAAAAAAAACGAAAGGGAATATAAATTCACATTTTTTATTTCTACTTTTCCAATTTTGAATGGTAAGGGTTTCTCTCATCTTGATTTCATTGGATATACATATTACATTTCATTATTTGAAGTAATGCTTAGCAAGTTTAAAGCTTCGCCACTTCAGTCACAGAAATCTATTGCACTGATATTCAATTCAAATATCAAATATATTTAATTTGTGAACAATTCCAAATTTAAAATTAAAAAATCTTTATGATTTGAAAAATTTCGAAAATTTTTCAACGATAAAATTTGAATGCATTTTAAATTGCTTAGAAAAAATAGTTAGGCACAAAAAAACATCCCTCAAAAAACTACTCTAAATTGGCAATTTTAATGATGTGCTCAATTTGATAATTCAATCAATCGAAAAGCACGCTTTGTCAATTCGATCTCACTGTGACTAATGCCTAATTTTTTGGCATAATCACGCCACTTTGAAATTTGTTGAGACATATCCCTCAGAATTCTCTCTGCTTGATCATATTTTAAATGATAAAAATGAGCTGTTTCCAAAGCAAGAGACAAATCGAGCATATTATTATTTTCTGAAATATTCAATGTTAAACCGGTTCCCATTTCATTCGGATTCATATCATAAGCTGGAGACAAAGTCCAGCCCCTATTAGTGAGAATAAAACCATGATTTCTCAAATGGTCATCAGTATTCGATACCAGAATATTAAAAACCAATCTTCGCCAAAGTTGTTCTAAATCTTCATTCACCGCAAAACAATGCTGCATGATAAAACCTACTAAATCCAGATAACCTACACCCTCAGAATAATCCGCTCCATCTTCTAAGCCCAGCAATGTCATTGCCGATGCAAAATGAATACGCTTTCGCTCATTTGTTCTGTCAAATCGTTTCGAAAGAAAAGTATGATGCCTTCCTGAAAATTTCAGTATTCGGGCTTCCGAAACCTGAATGCCACAGGCATTGGCAAGTTCATGTAAAACCATTTCCCATGCACCCACATTTTTTTCATCTCTTGAACTTGGAAATTTCGCAATCCACAAATACCCATTTTCATCAATTACACTGGCCTTGGGCCTAGCTCCGCCTAATGAAGATCCCGGATCTATCAATACATTTAACCAATGAGAATAGTCAGGATCATTCATTGCATCATCTCGTTCTAATTGTAAACTCGCATATTCTAATTCACGAAGTGATGTCCATGGAGGTGTTGCCATTTTATTTTGGTTATTCACGAATGGTCCATCTTCACTCAATTTAAAACGAATACCACCCATTCTGTGTCCATCAAAAACACCCAACAAATAATCACTCTCAAAAAGTGTTTTTTCTTCGCGTCCTTCTACTTTTGCTTGCCACGATTCCCTTCTTCGCATCAACAACCTACCCCAACGATCTGGCGATGAATCAAGAAAAATACCGAAATTATTTTTCTCCTCTGGCAAAAACTGTTTTCCTCTATAAAACCCCAAATTGGGATCTATAAACAATATTGGATTTTCTCCGTTAACCCATGATTCAACATATTCAAACGAAAATACTTCTTTACCGCGTATGCGTTGCGCCGTCAAAAAACCCATTAATTGAGCATCTGCCAAAAAATCCCAATCAGCATATACCCAAACGATATGTTCTATCTGCTTGATCATATTTTCTTCTGTTTGGGCGCGCGTTTTTTAGTTACAATGCCAGCATCTTGGAGTTTTCTTCCTAATGGATCCGCTGCTGCAACTTGGGTGAAATCTTTTTCTAACCCCAGAACAAAGAGCACTTGTAAATAACTCCCTATGGCAACTGTAGGACTCCCCTGCTCGATATTATAAATGGTTTTTCTGCCAAGTCCTGTGCGCTCAGCAATTTGCTCCGCACTCAATTTCCGACGTAAACGAGCCAATTGAATATGCTCGCCCAAGTCCTCAAGAATTTTCAAATTTTTCGGCAATATTGCTGGAGACACTTTCATATAACTTGTCTTTAAAAGGACAAATATAGCATTGTTTATCCTTTTTATAGCAAGTTATTTTTAGAATCATCTAAACATCCCTCAAAAAATTACTCTAAATTGGCAATTTTAATGATGTGCTCAATTTGATAGTCTACAACGGGGTCGAATTCCGACTTTAAATCGTGGCCCCAGAATGTTCCAAATGCCTGCCAGAAAAAGGCCTCAGCTGTGCCCCTGTAGTTTTTGAGGATTTCCCAACTCGTTTTGCCCGTTTCACGGTGAAGCAATTTCATGAGAACTTGTCCCTCACCAATGGTCAGCTTTTTCAATTGCTCTGTGTACATGGCTTTGAGGCTGTTCTCGCATTTTTTGATGTACTTTTTACGCTCCCGCTTGTTTTCAATTGTTGCCAATTGATCTTCCATCATTTTCATTTTATAGGCCGCCATTTTGGCAAATGGCATGGTCTTAATGACCCTGCGTTTTAAAATTTGATATTCCTTAATTTTGGCTTCGTCCATGCTGCTCGAAACCATCACCGGATCCAATCTCTCGAAATCTTGAACAGTGTCCCTCACAATCACCGTTTGGGAGTTTGCAAAACCAAGTATGAAAAACGATAACGCTATGAAAACAACTTTCTTCAAGAATTGACTTTTTGCTGCTGTTTGTTGAAAATGAAATATCCGCATACACCTAAAACGATCAATACAATCGATATCATTTGTGCTTGTGAAAAAACCATGCCAGCAATTCGATAAAGGCTGTCTCCGTGCTCACGAATGGATTCAATTGCAAATCGTTCTACCCCTGCAAAAATCATGTAAATGCTAAACAATTGACCTGGTTTAAAATTCTTATGTCGCAACCAAAACCACAACCCAGCGAACAAGATGAGTGCCATCAACGCTTCATAGAGCGGGGTTGGAAAAACGGGTGTCGACAATTGGTAGCAATAATCGCCGCTGCATCCCGGAATTGGTTCCATGCCCATTCCTGGGTAGTCTTTTCCCAAAACGTTGTGCGGATATTTGTAGGCCCAAGCCCAATCTGGCAATAGATTTGAGGGACGAGTGTTTGCAATTCCCCAGTCGCCATCGCCAGAAAAATGACAGCCAAACCTTCCTATTCCGTAAGAGAGCATCATGGCAGGACCACCACCATCGATCACATGTTTCCAATTGTAACCTTTTCTTGAAGCATAAATGAGCACTCCGGCAGCACCGCAAATCAGTCCCCCATAAAATGTCCAACCACCTGTGGTAAAAATATCTGAAATAAAGGTACTCCAATGAATTTGATTAGGGGTTTCGAGTAAATGAAAAACTTTTGCTCCCAAAAAACCTGAAACCAAAGCCACGGTGGTAATATTCCCCATGTCGTCGGCAATTGAAACGTTGTGAGAAATTGACTTGGGCTCTGGCAATTGTTGTTTTTTATCGGCTCTCAGTTTGGTTAAAAAAGAGAAGAGTGCGGCAATGACACCCCAGAAATAGCTTCCCTCAGAAGTAAAAATATGTTCTTGAGGCACAAATTGATCTCCGGCATTGACCATGAGAAATAGAATTTTGTAGCCAAAGAAAAATGAAATGAGGATGCTCACTAGGTAATCTGATTTCGCGAAAGGAGCACCAATTTCGGTGGTGATTGTTGAGGATGGAAACAACCCCAAAGATGTTTTGCGCTTAAATTCAGTTTGCATGGCCCAATAGGCTGCGCCAATGGAAATTGCAACAAAAAAACCGAAGGTATTTACAACTTCTAAAAACCTAAATTCTAGGCCAAAAATGTCTTTAATAAAATGATATAACGTAGGAAACACATTGCAAATTACGACCTAATTTCGGCGTAATCAAATATTCCTTCCACTAAAAATTCATCATTGATGTGTTTTAGGGTCACAGGGACGAGCGTATTGACCAAAAGAGGATCGTAATCGGTGGTAATTTTCACATAGTTATCGGTGAAACCGCTCATTTTGCCACCTTTTTCTTCGGCTTCAAAAAGCACATCTCTAGTGGAATTGAGTTGTTGTTCATAGAAAAACCGTTTTTTCTTTTCACTTAAACTTCTGAGCATGGTGGTTCTTTCTCCCCTCACCTTCACTGGAACCACTTCTTTCATTTTTTTGGCTGTGGTATTGGCTCTTTCACTGTATGGAAACACGTGCAAATAGCTCACATCCAATTCATTGATAAAATTATACGTGTCTAAAAAATGCTCTTCCGATTCACCTGGGAAACCCACAATAACGTCTACACCAATGCAACAATGTGGCATCTTTTCTTTGATATAGGCCACCCTTGAGGCATACACATCCGACAAATAACGGCGGCGCATTCTTTGCAAAATTTCATCGTTACCACTTTGCAAAGGAATGTGAAAATGTGGCACAAACTTATTGCTGGTGGACACAAAATCGATAATTTCATTGGTCAACAAGTTGGGCTCAATGCTCGAAATTCTGTAACGGTGAATGGATTCAATTTTATCGAGTTCTTGAATGAGTTCATAAAACGACTCACCGGTTTGAACGCCAAAATCGCCTAAATTGACACCTGTGAGCACCACTTCTTTCACCCCATCTTCAGAAACTTTTTTCACTTGTTCAATGGTGGTTTGAATGTTGGCACTTCTACTTTTTCCTCTGGCTAGGGGAATGGTGCAAAAACTACAAAAATAATCGCAGCCATCTTGCACCTTCAAAAACATTCTGGTTCTATCTCCCTCACTAAAGCCAGGAACAAATTCGTTCACATCTTTAATTGGCGCGTTGTACAATCGTGTTTTTTCTTCCTTTTTGAGGGAATGGAGGTGGTCTATCAACTGAAATTTCTCTGCAGCCCCCAGAACCATGTCTACTCCGGGAATGTTCGAAATTTCTTCAGGTTTGAGCTGTGCATAACAGCCAACAACCACAATGTATGCGTTTGGATTATGGCGAAGGGCTTCGCTGACCACCTTTTTACATTTGCGATCGGCGTGATCGGTTACGCTACAAGTATTGATGACATACAAATCGGCACCTTCATGAAATTGCTTTCTTTCAAAACCATTTTTTTCCAATTGCTGTGCAATGGTGCTACTTTCCGCAAAATTTAATTTACAGCCGAGGGTATATAATGATACTGATGAACGCAAAACGTTACAAAGTTACAATAAGTGAATGAATTTTAGAAAATGAATGAAAATTCTATGGAACCAGTTCCAATATACTTTCCAGTTCCTGTTTTAGGCAACAAATCGTATTCAATGCCTGAATCTGGATCAACGGTCACCAATTTAAAATTGTTATTGAGGCTATGCAATCCAACTTTTAAGGCAATTTGATACCCAAATCCCTCCTGTTTATGTTGATAACCAACTAGACCAGCGAGTTCAAAATTATAAAGAGGCAAGTTTTGCCATTTTTTCATGTAGACTTGACTTTGAGCAGGAATTTGGCCTGAACCTAAATAAACCACCGACCTTAAAATATAACTAGGTTGAATTCCAACCATGACGTGATTGACCTTTTCTTTAGAATATTTACCCAGTAATATGAGCACATTTAAGGGAACATCGACTGATATCAAACCAATTCGGGTGTAAGCACGGTTCGACATACTGTCGTTCACGTTGTTAAAATTACTTCCGCGTAGTCGTAAATCCAGACCTGTTTGGTAATGAAGTTTCTTTTTATCGAGTTTGCTATGGTAATAAACACCAGCCACATAGCCTAAAAGAGGATTTGGTTTCTGGAGTTCTCCACCAAACATTGTAGAAGCTGAGATTCCAAGTTTCATCCCAAAATTGGTGCTTTTCTCATAATCTGGATCTGAACTTTGACCATACAATTGAATGGCAAAAACCAACGCAACTAAGAATGCCTTTATTTTCATAACTCTTGAATTTTGTTTCCTTTAAGTGCTGCCGACACTGCCACATCCATGACCCTTTCGGCAAATGGACGGGTGTAATCATTTAACGCTTCAACCCCAGACAATATTTCATTTCTGTTGTTTGATGATAATAGACCCTTAAGAGCATCAATTCGTTGTTTCGTTCCTAAAATTTCATCATCATTGAGCAATTCACTGTGTTTGGTTAAGAATCTATCAGCGGTGTAAATGAGTTGATTGGCTTCATTCACTGCCTCTTGTTCTAAACGTAGCTCAATGTCTTGCTGCGCGTGGAGCAATCCGCTTTCGAGCATTCTTTCAACTTCAGAATCTGTTAATCCGTTGGTTGGAAGAATTTCAACTTCTTGTGCAATTCCGCTGCGCAATTCTTTTGCAGCCACTTTTAAAACACCATCGGAGTTTAGGGCAAATTGAATTTCAATTTTGGGAAACCCCGCCGGCATTGCCGGAATGTTCTTCAAAACAAATTCTCCCAACTTACGATTTTGTGTCACCAATTCTCTTTCACCTTGGTAGACTGCAATTTTCATATTGATTTGTCCGTCTACCGAAGTGGTATATTCACGCCCTACCCTCGTTGGAATTTTAGAGTTTCTTGGAATCAATACGTCCATTAGTTGTCCTGCGGTTTCAATACCCAGAGATAATGGGGTTACATCGAGTAAGAGAATATCTTTGCGGTTTCCTGCCAAAATATCGGCTTCAACAGCCGCACCCAATGCAACAACTTCATCGGGATTGATTTCGTTGTTGATATGTACATTGGGAAACTTTGTAGAGAGTTGATTGTAAATTTCCGGGAATCTGGTGCTCCCACCAACCAAAACAATTTCATCGATTTGAGATGGTTGCAATTTTGCGTCCCTCAAAGATAAGTCAACTGAATTCATTGTTTTTGCAATGATTTCCGCAGAGATTTCAATGAGTTTTGCATAATCAATATAGGTATTTAAATCGATATTTCCAAATTTGAGGGACTTATCAAAGGGAATTTGGGGGTTGTTAGACAATTCAATTTTTGCATTTTCCGCAAATAAGCGCAGGTGTTGAATCTGATTTTTATTGAGCAAGTCTAAATCGATGCCATTCTGCACCAACCAATGTTGCACAATTTGTTTGTCGATATCATCGCCCCCTAGGTAAGTATCTCCGTGGGTTGCAATGACTTCAAACACACCTTGTTCGAGTTTCAAGATTGAAACATCGAAGGTACCACCACCAAAATCGTAGACCAAAATGGTTTTATCGGCATCTGTTAAATTCATACCGTAGGCCAAACTTGCGGCCGTGGGTTCATTTACAATGCGCAACACGTCGAGTCCTGCCAATTTACCGGCATCTTTGGTGGCTTGACGTTGAGAATCGTTAAAATAAGCGGGAACTGTAATCACCGCTTTATCAACTGTTGCATTCAAAAACGCTTCTGCTTTGTCTTTGAGTTCTCTTAAAATAATGGCACTGAGTTGAATTGGGTTGAAATAATGTCCCCCAACATTCACTTTCACCATATTTTCTTGATCGTCGTGAATGATTTTATACCCGAGATAATCGGTTTGTCCTTCCAAATCACCAAAATTTTTGCCCAACAATCTTTTTACAGAAAAGATGGTTCTTTCGGGGTGTTCGGCAATTTGTTTTTTTGCTTGATTTCCAACAATTGGCAGATTATTTTCATCGAAGTAGACCACAGAAGGCACAATACAATCGTTATTTTGACCAACTAAAACTGGTTTTGAGGGATTTGATTCATTGTAGGCAACCAGAGAATTGGTTGTACCTAAATCTATACCCACAACGATGTTGCGTTTTTCGATAGAACCGGAAGCAATATTGATACTAATTTTAGCCATGTTGATTTGAATTGTTCTTCTAAGAACAACGATGATGCAAAGTTAGTTTGTATTTAGAATGATTCAAAAAAACCTTTTGGGGTAGAATGACAAAACACTGACATTTTATGACCTTAAGTTTACAATTGAAAGAAGGGTGCAGAAAGGAAGTGATTGTACTTTTGTTGCAACAAATCTAAAAACAGATGAAAATCAAATCTCTAATCGCTTCTGCAGCCCTTTTGATCTTTGGTGCTGCGAACGCGCAAACAGTTGTGACAGACACCATTGTAATGGGTGCTGGTTATGCAAATCAAGTTTTTTACAGTTTGCAAAGTAGCAAGAAGAAAGCGAACCCTATGGGAAGCTGGCACATTGCACACACAAGTAACACCCGCGACAATTGCATCCGTGCAAATCATGCAGCAGGTGTAAACGTTTATGCTTATCCTAAGGGCGACAATTCTGCTTATGCAAATTTCGATACTACAGGTTGGGCAAAATGGCCAACGTTTATGAACGACATTCACAAGCATGAGGTTGGGGCTTTTAACCAACAATTAAACAAAAGTAATCCATGGGATTTCTCTTGGGGCGTTTACGATGCTGGAAGCCACACTGTGAAAGGTGATTCATTGTACTTAATTACCTTATCGAGTGCTGGTAAAGTGGTTGCTTTCATTAAATTCATGCCAATTGCGCAATATCCGAATGGCGATTTCTCCTTCCGTTATGATTTTGTAGGTGGATCAAAAGATTTCGCTTTGATCGATACTTTGAAACAATCTGCTGCGAACAAAGGAACTTATAAATATTTCCATTTTACAAACAAACAAGTAACCCTTGAGCCTACTGATGGCAATTGGGATTTAAACTTCACACGTTACTATGAACCAGCGTTCAATGGTACTTCTTTCGTTCCATATTTGGTTGTGGGCGTTGAATCAAGAGTGGGTTCTAAAATTGCTAAAATTGAAATGGTTTCATGGGATAGCTTGATTACAAATGCATTGAAATACGACTCACAAGCTCAAGACACCACTGGCGGCGAAGGTTACAGAGTTGACCTTACCAGAATAGGTTCTAAATGGAAAACGTTTAATGGTGCAAGTTATGACATGGTTCAAGACTTAAACTATTTGGTTCAATCTGCAGATGAAAATATTTATGCTTTACAATTTACTGGATTTGTGGGCGCTTCAATGGGCAGAATTATTTTAAATAAAACTTTTTTATTAGCAACAATCCCTGGATCAACCAAAGACATTGCTAAAAATAGCCAAGTTGTCATTTATCCTGTTCCAGCTCAAAATCAGCTGTATATCAAACCACTTGAAAATAGTGCAATTCAATCTATTGCAATTAGAACTTTCGACGGTCGTTTGGTAAAAAATGCGAGCACCATCAACACAACAGACGTTGCACAAGTGAACATTTCAGATTTAACATCTGGACAGTACATTGTTGAAGTGAAAACTTCTAACGGTATCCAAAATCAAATCATTTCTAAGAATTAATTAAAGGTTGACACCTTGAAAAAAGCATTTTTCATTTTTTTTATATTTAGTTTAACCGCGAATTTATTTTCGCAAACTATCAAGAGGGTTTTGTTGGTTGTAGACCAACAAAACTCACCCTTGATGGGGATTAAAATTGACTTGATAGAAAAAGACACATTGGGAAATGAACTTGGCAAAACCATGAAAACCACTGACAATAACGGTCAGATTTTCACAAATAGCACCCACGATATCTTTTTACATCTGAGTGCAGAATTCGGAGAAATTTCAAACCTCTCCAATCCTTGGAAAGCTCAAAACAACGAGCTCACAATTACTGTCAATACCGACATTAACAAAATCAATCCAGTATCAATTACGGGATCATTAACGCCCAAAGCGGCCACACAGAATCCTTATTCCGTGGAAGTGATCACTCAAAAAACCATCACAGCAATGGGGGCACAAACGCTGAATGATGTCCTTCAAAATCAATCAAACATCCAATTAAGTCAAGATCCTATTTTGGGAAACTCAATACAATTACAAGGATTAAGCGGTCAGAATGTCAAAATCCTCATCAATGGAGTTCCAATGATAGGTCGTTTAAATGGCAATCTTGATATTTCTCAAATTCCTCTGAGCAATGTTGACAGAATTGAAGTGATTGAGGGACCCATGAGTGTGGTGTATGGTTCAGACGCTATTGGTGGCGTTGTGAACATCATCACTAAAAAACCGATTAAAAACACCAATAAATTACAACTGAACAACTTCATAGATGGGGTTGGAAATGTAAACAACGATCTTAATTTTCAGCTAGGAAGCTTAACAAAAAACGGAGCAATAGGAATCACCGGCGATTTGGGTCGTCAGTTTTATTCAGGCACCGATTTTAATTTGGAAACGCGTTCTTACGACTGGAAACCGAAAACAAAAGTATTTAGTTCAATGGGATTGAGCTACAATTTGAAAAAATCGTCGCATTCTCTCAAAACAACCGTTTTCAATGAAAAACTCACCGACAGAACCGATGCCGAATACAATTTAATTACGGTAACAGGTTATAATAATTACTTTTATACCAAGAGACTTGACTTTCTGCAGATTTCAGATTTCACTTTAGGAAAAGGCAACAAACTACAATTTCAAAACAGCTACAATATATTCACCCGCACCAAACAAATGGTGAGGAGAGATTTGGTGGAGGGAATTGAAACCATAACAAGACCAGCCGACCAAGATACTACGGTGAATGAGCAAATTAACATGCGCGGGCTGTGGAGTAAGTTAAGTACAAATAAAAAATTCGACTGGCTTACAGGGTACGAATTTCAATACGAGAACATCAAAACGTTGCGCGTTTCGCAAAAAGATGGCATCTATGATTTTGCAATTTTCACAACTGTAGATTACAGCCCATCAACGAAAATCCAAATTAAGCCTTCGCTTCGATTCATATACAATAACCAGTTTGGTAAAAATCCATTCCCTGAAATCCTCGGAAATGGGTTTAAATTGGCACCTGTGATTCCATCCCTACAAATTAAATACAACGCCACTAAATATTTGATTTTTAGAGGCTCGTACGCCAGAGGATTTAGGGCTCCTACTTTAAAAGAAATGTATTTTTTGTTTGTCGACATCAATCACAATGTTCAAGGTAACCAAAATTTGAGCACCGAAACGGCGCACAATTTCATTGGGTCAATGGATTACCGCCACATCATTGGCAAAAATGCAGCCGCCACTTTTAAAGTGTCTTATTTTAAAAACTTCATTACCAATCAAATTCAGTTAGCTTTAATCGATGCCCGAACCAATCTCTATCAATATATCAATGTTGGAAAAATGAATTCTCAGGGAATCACCACTCAAACCGAATATTTCAGAAATGATTTTCAATTTAAATTGAGTGCGTCTTGGATCAACAATGAAAGCAAGAGTGAAAGTTCAACAACCTCGAAAAATTGGAGTGTGATTCAAACCAGTTTCAATGTTTCTTATAAATTTAAAAAGCCAGGCGTCTCCATTCAAGTTTTTAGCCGTTACACGGGCAAAAATATTGGATTCGAGGAAAATGGAAAGTCGTTTGAAATTGCGCCCTACTACATGGCTGATTTGAGTTTAAATAAAACCTTTTTTAAAGATAAATTAGACATTCAATTTGGATGTAAGAATGTGATGAATGTAACGCAAATTCTATCGTCTGCCGGCACTGGGGCTATTCACGGTGGAGGAACAGGCAATATGAATATTTCTGCGGGAAGAAACTTTTTTGTTCAATGTAGATTAACTTTGTAGAGGTGAAAGTGAAAAATCAAATAGTATTGATGTTGATAGCGGTGTTGGGATTAGCTTCGTGTGAAAAAGAAGAAGCACTTTATCCCAAACCAAATGTTCCTGTAGGCATCCAAACACAAACTTTTGCTATGGGTGAGAATTATGAAAACCAACTTTGGTTTGATTTTGAAACCCAGAAAACTTACACCAATCAATTTGGAAATTGGGACATTGCTGTGTCATGCCAAGACGACCCTTCGATTATCATTTGTGGTGGTAAAAATTCGTATTTTTCTGTTTGCGAAATCCAAGGTGTTTCATTCAACGATGCCTCTCCACTTCATTTAAACAATGCCTTATGGAAATTTGACCATCCGAATGGCAAAATCGATTCAAGTGCTTTTGGCAATTGCTTTGAGAAAACAGTGGATGGATATAATGGTAAAAACGCCATTTACATTTTAGACCGTGGAACAGACACACTGAAAAACTACCGTTACATAAAAATTCAACTTTTAGGCGTAAAAGGTGGTGCCTATCAATTTAAATGGGGGTATTTAAGCATCCCGAATGTGGCTTACCTCACTCAAATTGAAACCAAGCCAGAATTCAATTATGTGTATTATTCTTTTAGTAAGAAGGACACTGTTTCCAATGAACCGGTAAAAAGTACAAACTGGGATTTGGTGTTTACAACTTACAAAGAATCGATTGACGACGCCAATGGAAATCCATATCCGTACATCATTCGTGGTGCACTCACAAACCATAAAAACATACAAGTTTGCCAAATAGATAACGGAATTTCGTACAATGGTTGCGACAAATCATTTGCTGAAAAACAATCTTTCAACTCTAACGCTGAAGAAATTGGCTACGATTGGAAAGAGTATAGCCAGCAAAGCAGTAAATACACCATTTTACCAAACCGATTTTATATCATTAAAACGGCAACCAACCAATATTTCAAAATGAAATTCGTAGATTTTTACGATGATCAAGGCCGTAAAGGCTATCCGAAAATGGCTTGGCAGTTACTTTAAGTTTCAATAAATTTGCACTCATGAAAAAAATATTTTTCGCAGCAGTATCTTCAATCTTTGCATTGAATGGTTTTGCGCAACACCATGGTTCTCAAACGCCAACTCAAATTGACACAATGCCTGAAACGCATTTGAAAAATTTGAAACAACTTACTTTTGGTGGCGACAATGCTGAAGCTTACTTTAGTTTCGACAACCAATCGTTGGTGTTTCAGAGCAACTACCAAAAGTGGGGCGTAAACTGCGACCAAATATTTTTCAGCAAAATTGATAGTTTTAAAGGTGGTAGTTACAAGCCAAAAATGTTGAGTACTGGATTAGGAAGAACAACTTGCTCTTATTACATGCCCGACAACAAGCATATGCTCTATGCGAGTACCCATTTAGGAAACAATGCTTGTCCTCCAGTTCCTGAAACCTCTGGCGCTTATTTATGGCCGGTTTATGCCGATTTCGACATCTTTGTTGCCGATGAAAACAGCAAGATACAAAAACAGTTGACACATGAACCAGGTTACGATGCAGAGGCAACTGTTTCTCCAGATGGAAGATCAATTGTATTCACAAGCACACGCAGTGGTGATTTAGAATTGTGGATCATGGACATTGATGGGTCAAATCCACGTCAAATTACCTTTGGACTTGGGTATGATGGAGGTGCATTTTTCTCACCAGACAGTAAAAAATTGGTGTTTAGAGCTTCTAGACCAAGTACCCCTGAAGAAATTACTCAATACAAAGATTTATTGTCAAGAAATTTAGTTGCACCAACCAACATGGAAATTTACACTGTAAATGTTGATGGTACCGATTTAAAACAAATCACAAAATTAGGCAAAGCCAATTGGGCGCCATTCTTCCATCCAAAGGGCAATAAAATTATTTTTTCGAGCAATCACCATAGCAAGCGAGGTTACGATTTCCAATTGTATATGATTGACATTCAATCAGGAAATTTAGAGAGAATTACCAATGCGAGTATTTTCAATGCCTTTCCAATGTTTTCACCAGATGGCAAAAAATTAGTATTTAGCAGCAACAGAAACAATGGTGGCACACGCGATACGAATTTATTCATTGCCGATTGGGTTGAATGATGCTCCTTAAATCGCAGGCACTCATTCTCAAAAAGATTCCCTACACCGATCACGCTTCGGTGGTTACAATGTACACTCGGGAAATTGGGTTGCAGCGTTTTTTAGTGCAGGGACTTCATAAGAAGGACAATAAGAATGCCTATTATCAATTGGGCAATACCGTTGAAATTATTTTCAATGTCAAAATAAACCCTGGATTACTTCGCATCAAAGAAATTTCATCTTTGGGGCAAAATGTGGCCTATGATGCCTTTGCGATACAGCAAATAAAATGGTTTTACTTAGAAATCATTGGACTTTGCATCCAAGAAGACCATTCCGACCCTACCCTTTTTGATTATATTTTCAACCATTTCCAACAGTTAGAACCTTCCAAAAATTTGGTTTATTTACCCATTGCCTTTTTAATTGGCCTGGGCATGCAACTTGGATACGAGATAGATTGGCACTCAGGACTCTCTAAATCAATTGATTTAACAACGGGACAACCGAGTACCCCATCAACGCCCAATCACTTTAAAACGGACGTATGGATGAATCAGGCCATTCATAGCATCACACAAGGAAATGTCCCTCAATTAAATAAAACAGAAAGAAG
>JACCDW010208718.1_pt1 | contig 26332 bp, 43 predicted proteins | sample 7449781 | NCBI WGS metagenome assembly JACCDW01 (sample SAMN15323449, study PRJNA562643) | freshwater metagenome | isolation source: river surface water | place: USA:Blue River Watershed | collected 2017-08-18
GGGTTGGTGACGGCGGTGTTCGCTGTCTGGGGATTTGCTGTTTTTTTCTTACGTGGCATTATCGTTGAAACCTCATCCAAAAATCTGTGATTAAACTAGGATCTATGTCCTTGTGTAGTATAACATAAGTTCTAGGTTTTTGCGATCGATTGTACATCCAAACTGTCCAATCTGCACTTATTTCCCAGCCATCACCCCTCAGTATTTCGTTGACGTCTTTGGGCCATTTTATGGGTCCAATTCGTTCGTGGCACCAACGTATCACAGGCTGGCTGAGATAGTCTTCCAAAATCAGCATCTTGCGATCCACCACAGTGACGTAGCCCAAGTCCGAATCAAACTCTAACTTCATTTTCTACATAACTCTAATAGGGTTAGGTACTTTGAGTAGGCTTTTTGAACAGCAGGGTTTTCGATTCTAACACGTTCATCTCTGCGTAGCATCTCTACAACATCTTCGTTGTGTTTGATACGATGTTCACGCTCCTCATACCACGCAATCATATCTTCCAATTCTTGCAGTTTGTCTTTGGGCATGGTTACATCAACACAGTCAACTTCTTCTACTTCTAGAGATTGATAAGTCATAGCATCACTGACACTGACATTCCACATATTAACATGATTCCACATCTTAGGTATCCTACGCAGTTTACGCTGACTAGGAAAGACCTGCATGTCATATTTTCTAAAGAAATCTTTGTTCATTTTAGTGTTTGCTCCAGCCAAGGTTTACACGCCTCCCAAGTACGATAGATATGTGACTTCCCTCCGCGATTCTCCCATTGTATACAGTTATCTGTGCGGTCATCGATTAGAATATCTCCTGGCTGACAATGCACTTGTTTGTCACTGCTGTAAGGTCCAAGAAATACAGGAATACCTGGAAAGTGATCGTGTGCCCACCATACTTTATCTTGTATGCTCCAAGGCATGTCATTGTTATGCGGAATGGCGCTGAGGAATCTAACATCGTCCGCTAAACCCTGATGCACGGCATTGCGACAATATTGTACTAATTCTTCTGCTCCGGGTTTTAAAGGTAAAGTACGATAGAAACGACTGTTGCGTTTGAGTTCTGCCCATTTGTCGTCGGGTATCCTGGCCCAAGGGTCGTTGTTGGGGAACTTTAATTTTAAAAAGTCCTCTGCGGCCACACGCCAATCGGCAACTACATCATCCATGTCTAAATATATAATCATAACCACATTATCCTAAAATACGTTGCGTCTCTACTGTTTTCAAATCTAAAGGCAAACCCTTCGGTGGCCTTGTATCCGTGCAAATGGTAACAACCCCCTGGCGCAACGTCGATCCAATCCAATATCTGTTTAATTGGATACTTGGGAGGATTCATTATATCTTCCCATAAGACAACAACTTCATGCCAATCCGGCGGCGGCCATAGATCTACTTTTTTCATTGCCATCTTAACACAAACCAGTTTGCGTCTTTTTCAGTTTTAAAATAAAATTCTGTTTGCGAACTTCCTTGAATAATGTACCATCTTTTATGATAGGTTTTAAACTGACTACCTAACCATATTTCCATTTCCGTAAGATTCAGTTGATCGCTTGGTTTATCAATGACTATCATATGCGGCCAATATTTTTTATTCAAAACTCTCATAACCACCTCAAAGCAAACCAGTTGGCATCCTGTTCGTTTTCAAACAGCCAAATACCATTGTGTTCTTCGTGTGAGCCGCGACAGTTATCCTCGGCCCATTGTTTGACTACTATCCAGGATCGTTCGGGCGGCGCATAATTGATAAAGACTCTACGCCAACCTAGTTCTACCAGCATGTCCGCTAATACTTGAAAGTCTATTTCATTTCGCATTTGGACAGCCATTTGGTTGGCTATTTCATCTTCTAATGTCATATCACAGTGCGATCACTATGTTTGACATCCAAGAAGAAAAACTTTTTACTTTTTGGTTCCCACCACTTACCAGATTCACCACAACGATCATCTCTGTCTGGTCGACCAATACGGGCAATACCGCAAGATTCATACTTGGCCGGAACTTTTCTGTCACCAATTACAGGATCTACTTCAATGTGTTCTGGCTTGTAGCTCTTTCGGCAACTGTAGGCAAACGAAGCAGATCCGTGTGCTAGCCAATTTGCTAGGGTTCTAAAACTGTGTTTACAATCTTTGCAAAGTAATTCACTCATCGCGCTCTTTCTCTAGAATTATTGATAGTTAAAATTATACTATCAACCTAGAGGAAAGTCAAGTGCCAAACTTGCGTACTCGTATCTGTTCTATGTTAGAATCGGCAATTCTGCTGGTATGAATTGTTCGAACTAGATGTAGGTCAGCAGTGACCCAATCTATATTTTGGTATTTGGTTAGGAATGTACAGGACTGTTCGTTTGGAACAAAGGATTTGTCTTTGCTTTCTTCCCAACGATCCCATTCATATGCACAGGTCCATTCAAACTCTTCGTTGTTATAACGGAAAGTGCTGTTCTCAATGTAGTCCAATAAGTCGTTGGCTATTGGATCTAGCATATCTGCACACTCGCGTCTGATTGCTGTAAACAGTTCAGTTCTATATTTGGCCCATTGATATAGATAGCAACGGAATACATTGGTGGTGAACTCTGGCAGAGTCATACTGCGCCAGTCTCTATTACCTCTTAGTCCATCTGTAATCTCTTTGAAGTATACGTGGATTGGATCCCAGAAGTCTTTAACAGACTCCAGTGCCTTATACAGTCTAGGCATTATCTGACTAGGCGGTGTGTTCCTGTGATGATACATAAAGTCTATTAAAGGTTTCAGCATGTGCTGATTAGAAAAGATAATATCCATGTCAGTCATGAACATCATTTCAATCCAGTCACGCTCTGTATAACTGTAGGCTCTCACAGGAATAAACGCTGTGGCTTCCTTGACTGTGTCTGTGTCGTAGATTGCTACATAACGATTGCCAGTCTTTTCAGTTACTTCACCACCTTCGCTTTCCATGCCTAATGGTACTAATTTTATATCGTACTTCTTAATGTATTCTGGATTAGAACTAGGGCTATCTGGTAACACAAACATTGGACTGCGTGTTACTCCAGCATACTTGTTAAACACTTGGTAAACAACATCGCACTCATCGTAGAACACTTCTAAGTTCTGTCCAGGCATACCTACCATTAGTTCTACGTGTACGTTAGCATCGTACTTGTCAATGAAGTGTCGTGCCAGTTTAATATTCTCTTCTAGAGTAATATCTTTTCTATCAATGTTTACCAATGCTTCTTCAGATATAGTTTGTATACTCATCTGATAACTCTTGATAATCTTAGACTTCATTAGAGGTTCTAGAATATCATAACGTTTCTGTACTTTGGTCTTAGCCACTCCGCAAAGTTGTAGGTCCATGCTATAACCAATGCTTTCGTTAATCTTACCCAGCAGTTCTGCTTTGCTGACATCGCCTGGGTCAATACCAAAGTTAGCATCAGTTAGCCATATACAGCCTACCTTGAGCAAAGGCAAGTAACTAAGATCGTCTTCCATAATATCATAGGGCTTAACAATAACTTTACTGTTAATGCCACCGCCCCATTCGCAATAGGTACAGCCATAAGGACAGCCACGACTGCCTTCATAGAGCATACTTAGACACCAGCCATCTTTCTCTGCGTGTTCTGTATACTTCAGTGCTTCGTCTAGATTAGTTTCAACTACACGATCTGGAAACTCAAAAGTTCTCTTGTAAGGTTGTGGACCAAAACCTTTTCGGTAGTAACTGTTGCGTACATTTTTCCAATCCAATGTACCTTCAGTAATTTGATCTAGAGTGTCATGTAAAAACCATTCGCCATACTCGGTAGGAGTACAGGTAGCATCTATGTAAGGATGCTCTTTGAACCATAGCATAGGTGTGGTGTAACTACTGCCTTGATGCGGTCCGCCCATTACTATCACAGCATTGGGCAAACGTTCTCTCACAGCCTTGGCTACAATCTTGACAATATTGTAACTCCACATATAACTGTTAAAGGCATAGACATCTGCGTTATGACTAACGGCTTCTTCAATAATATCTTCTAGTTCCCAGCCTACATAATCTATCACAGGAGGAATCCACTGCCATTGATCGGCATATTTACTATGAATCTCATAGTATCTTTTGAAACCAAAGAACATCATAGGGAGATATAGTTCCCTATTGGATGTATCAAAACGGAAGAAGTATATCTTTTTCATTCGTAGATGAGACAAGGGATTATCTCTAAAAGATACCCTTCTGTATAGAATTGATAAAGATTAAATTTAGTAACGATCACACAGTACTTATCACTGTGAACGTTCCTGTTCTTTTGTCAAGGCGCAGACCATCATAAAGTAATCCCATGCTTTTTTCACAGCAGGATTATTCATTAATTTATCTGCTTCTAACTGCATGGCTTTGACGCCTGCTTCTGCGGCTTCCCGATAACTGCAATACTCTAAAGCATAGCGTTCGTCGCCAAATGCTTTGGACAGTCTTTCCCAGGCTTCTTTTTGCTCAGAGGTAAGCGGAGTCCTATCCTGACGGGGTCTCAAGGCACTCGTTTCCATTATGTGTTTGCTAATAGCATCTTCGGCCACACGGCCAGCGGCAATCATTGAAGCATAATTAGGATCAATATTGAACCTGCAACTGCTACCTCCGGGATAGCACATAACCAAATGATTGCCTTTTGGAAATGAATCCAAATAGTCGCTGTCATACTCCGAAACGGGAACATACCTGCGTCCTTTCTTTTCATAGTAAATCTTTTTCATTTTACTTCTTTTCTATCCATTTAGGATCCCACATATCGCTGTGTACATCCACAGTATCTGTGTTTAACTTTACTACTTCGACCACAACGGCTTGTGGTTGTTTTGGTATTTCAAAAATGTTATTTGGTAATGACATAGCAAACACTAAAACAACAATATCCAATTATAGTCCCCTTTGTTTTCTTTCAAAAAGTTCTTGACAATAAATGCAACGAGTCACACCTGGCTGTGCCTCTTGACGAGCCTTGGGAATATCTTCTCCACACTCCTCGCACTCTTCTAAACTAGGCTGACTGCGCTGTTTGGCCAGTTCTTCTTGAACTTTGCTGATAGCCGCATAGTTTCTAGTAATAGAAAGAATCTGTGCTACTTCGGCTTCTTCTTCGTTATTATATTCTAAATTATTAATATCTTCAGTTGACAATTTATTTGCCTTTCTTTTTCTTTTTTGATTTAGGTACAGGAAAATCGATAGGATTATCTGTGTTAGACATATGAGCAGACTTCCAGTGTTCGGCTTTTGCCTTCATACCTTCTGGATCACGCTGGCAGTCTTCAATAGCGTGCCGTAATGCTTCTTCAACCAGTTGATTGAATGTTATATCTCGTTCGTGAGCCAGTTTCATGTATTCTAGCAGTTCTTCATCTGTAAAATCGATAGGAACTTTTACACGATCGTCATAGTCCTCATTGGCAACAATAGCCAATGCTTTTTGGATAAAGTCATCGTCTACTTCCAAATCAATGTATTTGACATCGTCCCATGCTTCGTTGGCATCTATGCCTCGTACATCTGCTTCTTGGTCATGATAACGTTTAAATTCTGGATTGATCAATCTATAAGCTCGATTACGACTGTAGTCATAGGCACTTGCTTCATAGACTGTTTGTGTCCTAGTATCAAATACAATACTAACAGTGTGTCCATCTTGATCCTGATTCCAACTGTCCAATCTATAGGCATCATTGCCATAGCAGTCCCAGCAGTAGTTACTGCCTTCGGTGATTCTGTAGTTCACCAACTCCATGTATTCTTTCAGCGTGATCATCGAATTACTTCCTTTTCTCTAAGAGTTACAAATACTTTGGTACCATGCTCGCGTATTAAGTCAGCCAGTTCCTGCGGTGAGTCAATACTATACTGTCTTAATGTCTCTACGTCAACCTCTGATTGAAATGTCCAAATCTCTGGAAAGCGTTGCGGATTGGCTTTGGCTCGCATAATAAGTAAGCCCACTGGCAGTTTTTCCGGAGCAGGCTTATCAGCCAAACTGGCCCACATGGCTTTCTTATCCTGATCAGTAAGATCAACAATACACTCAAAGCCCAGACTATCCCAATAGGCGATATAAAAGTTAGCGGACACTGTCCATTTCTTTCATCATTGTCCGCATCAAAGCAGTCATTCTTTTAATGGCTTCTTCAGGACTGGGCTGTTGATTAACAGGCACACAGTAGGCACTAGGACCTTGTTGTATGATATTCTGTGCTTCTTGCATACATTGTGTTTTTGAACTGAACACAGCCACTTGCTGGTCAGGCATATTTGGCGACTTGGCCACAATCATTAATGCAAATAATAGTTCGTTCATTTAAACTCCCACGTATCAAAAACTATAGCGGCTCCGATAATTAACCAAAGAACTGCTAGACCAAGGTGGCCTTGAATTAAGTGACTTAGAGCCACAAGCAGATTCAAACCGCCAACAGCGTAACCAATTGGTTTCCGATTACGCCCAAACCATTCTACAAATTTTTCCATTATAACACCTCTTCTTTTAATGAATGCCAAGTTTCTTCCTTGGCTGTAAAAACCAAACCTCTACGTTCCAAAACTTCTCTGCGTTCATCTGCTGATAGTTTTGTCCAACTTTCAACTATATCGTAGTTACCCCAGGATTCTGGAGGCATACTATTATAAATCCAACCTGAAATTTTTTTAAGAGCAGTTATGGTATTACCTGGATGACTGCGTGACATGGCAGTCATAAAGTCGTTGGCCAATACTGCGGTGAAGAACCCACCTGGGCTGTATCCGTAAACCAAATAGTTATAGATTGGCGTAACATACTCATCGTCTACGTCCCATTCTTTAAAAGACTTTTTTAGTCTGCGTTCACTTAGTTGAGTTAGATACATGTTTACAAGTTCCTCTAAATGTAAATCCTGGGCAAGTGCAACTGTGGCTAGTTACTTCGTAGACCTTGCCATTGCTACCTTGTACCAAACGAACTTCTTCTTTCTTTGGTTTGACTTCAAACTTATAAGGCTTGCCGTCAATTTCTCTAATATATTTGCGTTGAATTACTCGAAATGAAAAGTCTTTGAGTCCGGTGCTGACAGCAATCTCTTCAGGCTTTACCCATTTGACATTAACTTCATCACCTTCATAGTAATTGAATTCGGGTATTTCAAAAAAGTATGAAGTCCTACGTTCATACATTGTATTGTAAACTTTGAGTTTCATTGCCAGTCCTTGCGATTAAGGGTGCCTGCTTCAAATTGTGCTTCGAAGGGATGTCTATGAATAACGTCCCATTTCTCCCCACAGCGGATACAAGGATCTTCGGGTCGATAGCCATATCTATTCTGCGTCTGTAACCATTCAGTGTTTGCACAGCCGCCTAGTAGAGTTGCTGTAACGACTAACAAAATTGAGCGCATTATGTTTGCTCCTGCTCGTTGATGATGTTATTATTATATGCTCGTTCTAGTGGTTTGTCAACCTGAAAACCAAAACCAAATAAATACAATGTCAGTCCAAAGGAGGGTATCATGACTCTGCGTAATTTGGCCATTAATTTGGCTGTGGGTCAGGAAATTATGGTTGGACCAAATGATGAACCAGCCAAAATTACCAAAATTGAATTTCATGAAAAGAGCGGTGAGGTAACAATAAATACAACAAAGGGAACAAGGAAAGCACTAACATTCAAACTTGCACCAACGTATGCAGAAGATTGGATAAACCCAGCGGACAAATACAGATAATATGAAAGTAATTGAAATTTTAGAAAACATTGACTTAGATGAAAAGGCATCCAGAAAACTCTGTGTCTCTTCCAAAAGAGATTCAGAACTAGGAGCCAGCAATCTAGCCAGTTGCAAATCACAGGGTTTACGAGCCAGAGACGGAAAGAAAAGCCATTTGGTTGGAAAGAAGCGCATCACTGTTGGCGGGAAGAAAATCAAAGGTAAAAAATACGGCGGCCCATTGCCGGACTACAGTTGAAATGCAAGGACTCAAAAATGATTGGCCAATTACTTGTTGCACCACCGGCTCAGAAAAGTGAACTATGGGGTCAATCTGTAATCTTTATCTATGAAGAAACTCCAGTAAGCACTGTGGGTCTTATAGTTAATAAGCCCAGCGAACGCAGACTGGCAGATCTTGCTGAACACCACAATCTATCCTACGACGGCGATGAATTAATATATGTTGGCGGGCCAGTGAACCCCAATGCTCTTGTAATGTTACATACAGACGACTGGGTCTGTACTAATACAATGCACATCGGCGGCCCATGGCGTATTAGCTCAGACAGAACTATGCTGGCAAGACTGTGCAACGGAGACCAACCCCGACGCTGGAGATTATTCTTAGGCATGAGTATGTGGACTCCTGTGCAGTTAGAAGGAGAAATCAAAGGAAATCCTCCCTGGGATAAGAGAACATCCTGGGTCACTGCATCAGCCACAGAATCCATTCTATTTTCCAAATCCAGTGAGCGTGCCTGGAAAAAATCTATCGATTTAGCCGCTCAGGAAATGGTGTCAAACTATTTTACTATCGATTAAAACTATTGACAATATGGCGAAAAGGCCATAAAATCAATCGGTAAATAAGTTTTTTGAAGTAACCAAAATGTCAGATACTCTATTACTAAACGCAGACGCACAACCAGTGAGCTACTTGCCATTGAGCACACTCTGCTGGCAGGATGCTATCAAATACATGGTCCTTGAAAAAGGTCGCGTGTTGGAATGGCACGACGGTTGGATTGTACGTTCTGCTCGTTGGGAAACACCAGTACCAAGTATTATTATGCTCACTGAGTACATGAAGCCAAAGCATACTGTTCGTTTCAGTAAGAGTAACGTGTTCTTGCGTGACAGATATACCTGTCAATACTGCGGTGTTGTTCTAACCAAACAGCATTGTACACTGGATCATGTGTTGCCAGTTAGTCACGGCGGCAAGAGTACATTTGAAAACAGCACAACATCTTGTGGTCCGTGTAATGCCAGCAAGGCTAACGACAAACGCATCAAACCAAAAGTTAAACCTTACAAGCCAGATTTTTGGGAATTAGTCAGTAAACGCAAAGATATGGGATTTCAAGTTCGCCACGAATCGTGGTTAGACTACGTTAAATAATTACATGAAAAAATTATTTTGGAAAATTTTAGGTTTTATTAGTTTAGGCTTGGCCTATGTAGGAGTCGTCACACCAGGCGTTCCCTACAGTCCTTTTATTGTATTTGCCGCTTACTGCTTTGCCAAAGGCAGTCCACGTATGCATGCCTGGTTATACAATCACAAGTTGTTTGGGCCGTTCCTAACTAACTGGGGCGAGAAACGTGTGTTTCCACAGAAGATGAAATACTTCATGCTAGGCATGATGTCATTGAGTTTAATATTGATGTACACAGGTGGAGTCAAACCTATTGGCATTATCAGTACAGCAATCTTTATGGCATTGGTTGCTGTATGGGCGTGGCGCTACCCAAGTAGTGTAGAGGAACACGACCAACGTATTGCAGAGGGTCGTAAGGTTGGCTGGTTTAATAACTACATCTAATCTATATAATTTAGTTAAACATGAAGTAATATCTTATGATCGATTTACTTCGGGAGAACTCAAAGTTATAGGATTGGCAGGCTACGAACGTACTGACTGTATAGTTAAAGATAAGTTTAGTTACGCCGAATGGGTTAACTGTTATAAGAAATATAATACAATCAAAGTAGAAGGCATAGAAAAAACTTCTAATATTAAGAAAGCATTCAAACTACCGGTGTCAGACATACATCTGTTTGTAGCACAGCGTACCAGTTACAGTTTCAAATGGCACTACGACGATGTTAATGTATTCTTGTTTGTGCTAAGAGGACAGAAACGTTTACAAGTACGCAATAGAACTTATATACTGAATCCTAGACAGGGAGCAGTAATACCCAAAAGACATCTACATCGTGCATTTAGCCGTAAAGGAACCTGGGCGTTGAGCATAGGGTTTAAATAAATACAAAATCACAAGGATATTACAAAATGAGCAGAATTTTTGAAATCGATAACTTTAAAGTTCTATGGGGAACTATTGTAAGAGAAGAAACATTTGATGTTTCAGCATTTCCTGAAATCCCTAACGGACAATCTGAGCCAGCAATGAAATTGCCTGGACTAAAGCCATTGCTTTCAAACGTAGTTGAGTGGGCCAAAGACTTTACTCCTAAAAATACTATCGATCCGATTATCTGCTCTAGTTGGATCAGTACATTTAGTCCTAGCAGTAGCGGCATGGACATTCATACTGATGAAGACCACAACGGAACAATTAGTTGCGTTATATGGTTTGAAGGAGAAGAAGGTTGCGGTGGCGACTTAGTGCTATGGGATCCCCGTTGGGAAAATCCAAAACTATGGGGCGGAGTTAAAGGCGATGGCAAATATATTATTCCGTTCCAAAAAGGCAAACTTGTAATGTTCCCAAGTAGTGTATGGCACGGTGTCACAGCCTATACTGGCACAACACAACGTCGTTCATTAAACCTAGTGCTAACATTCAAAAACGTCAAAGACATCGCGCTAAATGATCTATGCACAGAAGAACTTATGAGACTAGGCAAATCTGTGGGATTTGACTATGATGGCACCAACGAAAGTCTTCTACTATTAATCAACATTCTAAAGTCTAAAGTCTAAGGGGCATCCTATGATGCCCTTGTCTTCTTCCTTTGCACCCAATCCAAAGGAATTGCTAGTCTATCTAAAAACCACAGAGACCTGTAATCTTAACTGTTTGCATTGTTTTACCAGCGGCACCAAAGGTGCAAAGATATATTGGAATCATATTAAGGTTGCTGATTGGTTACAACGACTACATCAGCACATACCCAACAGTCCGCATGTACACTTAGAGTTCCACGGCGGCGAACCTTTCCTAGCAGACTTAGATACAATGCAGTATGTCTACGATAACTGTAAAAGCCTATGGGCTAGTCAGAGTTGGGGCATAACAACTAACTTAACATTCAAACTGGATCAAGCAAAGATAGATTTTATACTAGGTCCATTGGGAGGGCGCATAGGAACCAGTTGGGATCCAGACATTCGATTTGCCAGTCCTAAACAATACGACCTATGGCGTAAGAATGTGCAGACTCTAGTAGATTTGGGTGTACATATAAAACTGTTTGTCAGTGTAACAAAAGGCACAGTGGCTATGGAGCCTATTGAGTTATTAGAGTGGGTTAGAGATTTAGGAGTTCAGGAGTTGGCGTTAGAACGTTTAACTATGAACGGCAGCGCCAAAAGTAATCTGCACATATTTCCTAGCAACAGTGAACAGGATGCTTGGTTCCTTAAAATGCATGAACAGAGTAAACAAGCAGATGCTCGTAGTTGGTTCAACAATGAATTTCTAGAAACAATCTATGCTAAATTTGAACACAATTTCAACGGTGGTGGAACTTTCTGTAGAGATTGTGAAGAAAAACTGTTTACACTTAACGCAGACGGCACAATAGCAGGCTGTCCTAATAGTGCTCCTGAACAGGCATTTGGCAACATCGATGACGATATCGCAGTTTTGCTTACAAATCCGCAGAGAATTGACAATATTGCCTGTGAGCGTAGTAGAGACCCACGCTGTTATGAATGCCCTGTTTTCAGTAAATGCGGAGGAGATTGCCATCAATTAGAGTGGCAGGGCGATATCTGTGGTGCTCCTAAAAGTTTAATGCGTACCTTAGCAGGCATAAATACAGGAGTTAACAAAAGAGTTATCGCGATTAAGGAATTCAGAGAATGGCAACATTAACCAATCCAATAAATGCACAGAATATAGTAGATAGATTCGCTGATTATGTTACAGCCACAGCCAACGCCGGTATTACTTGGGGGACAAATTCCAAACCATTTACTGAAATGCCAGATGCAACTTTTGGCGGCACAACTAGCGGTCGTGCTATAAGCATAACTGGTACAAACGTCAGTGCAACTCCTATCACTGCTAGTACAATTTATAATACGCTGTGTGCAGAATCACAGACTTATTCAAACATTCGTAATTTGAACGCAAGATTAAACGTCACAGGTGGTGGCGGCAATACTGGCACTCGCCCAACAGCGGGTATTGTTTATAATAATACCGCAGTAGCACATTTGAACACAGGTTATAGACAAACACAAATCAATGCTACAAACCCAAGCGTAAGTACTGGTAATGCAATATCTTCCGCAAACTTAGAAACATTATTTGATAGATTAAGAACAATTTATTCCAGCAACTATCGCGCAACTACACAAACAGTTCAGATTGATGTATGCCATGCCAGTTGCCATAGTAACTGTCACAGTTCGAGAGGAAGAAGATAAGAATGAACATCATTACAACCACGGCACCAATTGGTTTAGAAGATTTAAAAAAATACTTTAATGATAAAACTGTCAGTTATGTAATTGACTACGACAACAGTAAACTACAAGGGGCAAAATTACTAACATATATTAGCAACTTAGACTTGCCCATTGATGTTAAATTTAATCCTACAACAGAACAAGGACAGGAATTACTAAAAGCCTACATGGAATCTACATTCCTTGTTAATGTTCCTAGTTTAGAAGCAACATTGATTGCATACTTGTTTAACTATAGGTTTGGATCACCAGTAGATCCGTTTGTAGAAGACAACATAGAGTTATTCAACCACTGGGCAAAAGTTTTAGACAGTTGTACTATTTTTAATATGTACTCTTTGAACAATGAGCAATTTAAAGAATTTGCTCGTCAGCATCCAGAAGAAAAGTTTGAAGTATTCAAAGGAATTAATTTTGTACAGTTGCTTAAACACGAAGACTTTTTTCAATTCTATCAAGGTATCAAACAGGATAATTTAAAGTTTATGCCTGAAGTGTTTGACAACTATATGTTTAAAGGTAAGAATTTATATAGTTATTGGGCTAATGAAAATAACCCAATGTTTTTATTAACCTGGGGTGTTGCATCAAGTGAACTCACAGGGAGCGAATATGTAGAAGCCAAGAAGGCTTCAATTGCGGAGATGCCAAATGTTACACCTGTTTAATAAAGTTTATTTAGAAATTGATGATAAGATTGATATCAATCTTGACCGTGCTGTGATTAGTAACACACATGGATTGAAGTTAGCAGATGTTTTAACTATGCATAGTTCGGGAGTGTTGCTATCTTATACCACAGACGGTAGTGTTGTTGATTACAAGAAGTTATTTGAAGATATCAAAGCACACACAGACGAAAGTGGTAAACGTTTCTTTATCTATTGCGATACTGAAAATTTTATACGTGTAGCCGCAGGATGGCTGAAAAGCGTTTCAAATATTGATCGTGCATCTTTTGAAATGTTAATTAATACACATGTACATAAAGAACGTACACAACAGGGACGTAATTGGCACGGCGATGACGAGCAATATATTGCGTCAGTAAAGAATCATTTTAATCTATTTGATACTACCTCAGCATTTAATCCCAGTCTCGGTGATGTAAATTTAAGTTTTGAATTATACCTAGCCACATATTTGGTAAACGATTCGAATACCGTTGCTGTATCTAAATTGCAGTCACAATTGAGTATGTTCATGCGTAGAATGTATCAAGAGTTATTTGTAGATATTAAGAGTATGTTGTTGCTTAATATCCTTAGTCCGGCTCTACAGACAGTATTAGGTGGCAGCGGCAAAGACTTATCCAACTTTAACGAACTTCCAAAAGTAGCAATTTTTTTAGATACTGCAATATGGAACGACTCTAAGGCGTTAGTTGTTGGGTCTGCCAGCGCATTCAATTGGGACGGCATGACCAGTGCTAAGGCCACAAGCATCGGCGATACTATTTCTGATATTCACACAAACTTCGAAGGTTTCGTTCACGACTCTGTGAACTTGTGTCATTGGCCGTTCTTGCAGTATGTTGTAGGTAAGGATTTGACCAGCACAGAACTAGCAGAAGTAGTTAACAGCATTATTTCAACTCCTAGCGATTATTTTTTTATTCCTAAGAGCGATGTTATTAATGTTAACTATGTACTATGTACTCATTTGGCCAATTTAAAGACTGCATCGAATACTGCGGCTTTGACTAAATTTGCAATAAAATAAAATGTTAAGAAATCTCTTATTAGACCCTAAGAGAGATCCAGAACAAGAGTATACACTACACTTATTCGAATACTGTAATCTCTCCTGTCAGTTCTGCTGGCAGGATCACGATGCACGTAAAGGTATAGATACCGTTCCAGATAAAATCAAGCCCATATTCGAACTGTTGGACGAAGAAGTTCGCGGTTCAGTATGTTTTAATATTATGGGTGGAGAGATTTTTGCTGATGATGTGTTCCCTCAATTATATCAACAGTATGTTGATCTTGCTCGTGCATTGAAACACAAATGCGATCTATTAGGCAAAGGATTAAAAATTAACTGGGTAACAAACTTAGTTAACAGCAATTCAGATCTAATAGACAAATTAGTCACAGCCTGCGATGACATGGGAATTAAGAATGAACTCAGTACTAGTTATGATCCTCGCGGACGTTTTAATAAGAACGAGTTTGAAACTTTCAAAACAAACTTATACAGTTTAAAACATATTGTAGGAACAGTTAGTATCCTGTTAACTAAAAACAATATTAACTTTTTTATCACAAAGAGCGATAAGTTCTTTGATCAACTATATCAAGACGGCTTCTACATATATTTTGATTACTACATGCCAGATAAGAACTACAGTTATTCTGCGCCCAGCGACAAAGATATGTATGATTTCTTTACGTTCTGTGTGGACAACTATCCAAGAACAGAACCAATAGCAGGTTGGATGAACAACGATTTTAATTACGCCAGTTGTAGAACCAGTAAGTTAGTTATCGAAGATGGAACGAAATGTCTCTGCGGTAATTTGATGGTAGAGTCGGGCGATGACAAGTATTATAAGTCTACTATACGTCGTCAAGACAACAGCGAGATAGAAGAATACTTTTTAACCAAGTATGACTGTGCTAGTTGCGAATATATGAATCGTTGTAGTTTTGGATGCTTTATGGAACGCAATGGCAAATACTTAGATGAAATGTCTGAGTGCGTATTCAAAGAAACATTCAAATACATAGACGGACAACAACATTCCTCTGTTAAACATAGACCCAAAGTAATTCCTATATTCCAAGTATGATAGTCTACGGCGATCCTATACGTGTGTTCTGCTCTCAAAATTATGTAAACATCAATTCCTGCGATGTTGCTCCATTGACAGAAGTAGCAGTACACACTACTGACAAATGGATAGCGGATAACTGTGTAATAACTAAAACAGTATTTGATTACTTCCCAGACAGTCAGTATCCTCCCTGTGTTAACTTTCTAGGCCGTCCACTGGAAGATAAAGTATATGTGTTAAGTTTTGATCCAACTGCTGAAAGTATATTTCCTAACAGTGATCCTATACAGTTTGCCCTAGAGCAAAAATTAAATGAAGATAGTGGTGTTCCTAAGACTCCATTAGAGCATTTAGAATTAGCATGGGTAGGTGTTGAAGTTGCTGACGATTATGTTATTATCAACAACAATCAAATATCTGGATGTTTCTTTAATTACCTAAGTAGGCATCGCATTACTTGGATACATCGTATGCTTATTGACTTTGTGGAGAAAGAATATTCCAACAAGACTGTGTACATTCCACACCATAGTATGTTAGAAAAATATGTTCAGCGTATGAGTACGCATCCTAACCGTGCTATCAAACGTAGTCCTTACTCCAGTAAGGTAGTACACGGTTATGAACTACAGATCAATCCTATTCAAACTAAAGCCAATGAGTTGCTGTCTGACTCCGATTGTGTTTGGTGGGCAAAGCCTAGTATCTGACTCAATACCAGTGCTCTGTTAACTTCAATCCATTCTTCAACAACTAACTTCTTGTGTTTGATATCCCCGTGTATACCTTCTAGATTGAAGAAGTCACTGGGTGTGCTAGGATCAAAGAAGTCGACTATCTGCTCGTGTATGAATGTAAACCCGTGACAGTTCTGTAGCACAGGATAACATAGTTTCATAAAGTCTACAATGTTAATATCTTCTTTGACAAAGTCATAGAATTGTTTACGTAGATAGTTACCAGCCAAGTTCATTAAGAACATTTCGTACATGTCTTCTTTACTGTAACTATAGCAGTGACTAATAGTTTCAAAATAGTTCTTAGTACCAAATATACTTTCTGTGTATACAGGAACTAAGTGTACATCAAATCGTTGTTTGTCTTCTTCACTGCTAGCGATAGTAAAAGGCAAATAACTGTATTCAAAACGTCCATCATGCCAACTGCCCAGTAACTCCATCATTAGATATTCTTTGTAGAAGTCTTCTTTGTTACTGCCTGGCATGCCCATAATAAACTCTGCACTGGCTATCTCTTTGATTTCCTCTGCAGGTTTATCAAAGAACTTTTCGCCGTACATATCTACTACACGCTGTCTAATATGATAGACTAACTCAAACTGTTGTTCTAAGTCTAGGTCAGGACGTTGTGCGTTAGTCAATGCTTCCTTGCTGAATGTCTGTACACTAAGGTTAGCACGATAGCCTCTATCCATTAGATTATCTATAATTGTTTTCTTACGCTCTAAGTCTTTAGTCTTTAATAGACTTAACACCATAATGCGTAATCCTCGGGCGTGAATCATTTCCAATAGTTGCCAATCACGTTCTTTAAATGCTCCAAGGTTACTGTCAATTAAGTCAATCTCTTTGAAACCAAGACTGGCTATAACATCTAAATCGCGACCAATGTGTTGTATATCTTTCTTCTTTAACTTCTCACCTGTGCCGCCTCCCCATTCACAGAACGTACACTTAAATGGGCAACCTCTAGTTGTTTCATAACCTATTCGACTCATGATATTCTTACTGTCAAAGTATTGTTTGGCTCTGCGAATAAACTCTATGTTATCTTCGTAGACACTTACGTAGGGATAGTTAAAACTCTTACGCACAGTACTCTTGCGCTCATAGGCTATCTTGCTGTGTACGGGTTCTTTATCATCTTCAAAGTATCCGTTGATCCAATCTTCTAAGTATAGTTCAGCACTCATAGTTGGTTCGCAATGATAGTCAAACATCCAATAGCGTTTATCGAAATTTGGATTGCTATACTCTAACTGCGGTCCGCCTACGATAGTTTTAATGTGTGGATACTTTTGTTTAACATACTCTGCGGCCTTGTCGTTGATGCTATAGTTCCATATGTAATTACTAAAACAGATAACATCCGCATCCTTTAGTCTATCTACGGCTTCTTCTATAGTTTGTATATCCAGCCAGTCGTAGATAGGATCCATCCAATTAACGTTGGCATTATATCGGCCGTAGAGCTTGTAGTGTGTTCGTGTGAATAGATAGGCCAGACTATACTCGTAGTATGTTCTGTCCGCTGGTGGTTGGAACCACGCGATGTTTAAAGTATAACCGGGCGTTTTAACCATTGGTCATCTATTTCCCATCCAAAGACTAGAGTCTGCCTAGGGTCCTTGCCAAAGTAAGGTTTAACTCTGTGTACGTAGTAACCTGGAAAGAATACTACACGATTACGCAAAGGTTTAACATTGGTAATGTTATTTGGATAATCTAAGTATGTTGTGTTTTTGTACAGTGTAAGTTCGCCACCTATCCAATTATCATCTGTGTATTCGCTGTTGATATACACAATGGCGGCTACAAAATATTTCTCACCAATGTCGTCGTGAGGCTCGTATAAGTTTTCGTTCATTAATTCTTTGCAATAGGCTTTTAAATTACCCATTTGAAAGTTACGCAACAATAGTCTATCTGCTTCAGCACCCTTGGCTTCACAGTAGTTGTATAGCAAAGCATTTAGTGTAGGCAGTATTTTATCCGTATACGGAAACTCGTGGCGATCTAATGTGAGATATGTGTCCTCGTGCGTTTTAAACTGTTCAGTAATGTGTTTACTGATTTCAGTAAGTAATTCAGGATCAAACACATTGTCCTCGATTAGTAGGATGTCTTTGGAAAACTCGTGTATCATATAATAATGTGCTCGTACTTTTTAAGGTCTCTTAGTCCATAACAGGTTATCAATGCTGATCTAGGGTTGTCACCAAAGTAAGGATTAACTCTATGTGTATTGTAGGCACTGAACACTACCAATCTATTCTCCACAGGATTAACTCGTATAGTGTTTCTAGGAAACTGTGCGTTACTCAAATCCTTGTACAGGATAAGTTCTCCGCCTACCCATTTGTCCGTTTTACCAAAGTCGCTTTCAATATACAATATGGGATTAACAAATGCATTTTCAACCATATCGTGATGTGCTTCGTGGAATGCGTCCTTGCTGACTTCTTCATCGAACTTATGGAGAAATCCCAGTTGACGATTCTTTAAAAATAAGTTATCATAGTCAATACTGGCATTTTCACAATGTTCACGTACTGCGGCATCTATCAGCGAATGTACGTGTTTTTGAAAAAAGTTGTCAGTACTGTTAGTATCTTGATGAATAAGATTGTAGATATCAAATGCTACACCTTGTTCTTTAACCTGTCGACGACATTCCTCTTTGGCTTGAGCAAGTGTTTCTGCATCCAAAAAGTTGTCGTAAACGGAAATATATTCTGACCATAATGTTTTAAACATAAAGATATTTATCGGAGCCATTAACCCCCTAATAAATATCAGGCAACGATGGAACTTATAATTAAACCAACCGAAAAGTGCAATTTTAAATGTACTTTTTGTTCAAGCACACAGATAACAGACGATAAGTCGGCTGAGTTAGATCACGATTATATTTGGCGTTTTCTAACTAGATATCCAGAAACACGCACAATAATTGTCAACGGCGGTGATCCATTAATGATGGATCCAGAATACTATTGGAAAATTATACACTGGTTAGATGAACACGACTACGATACTAGCATAAGTTTTACTACAAACCTTTGGCCATTTTATAAGAATCCTGACAAGTGGACAGAACTATTCCGTCATCCGCGCATGGGCATCTGCACTAGTTTCCAATATGGCGGCGGTAGGCTCAAAGGTGACCTAACAGAGTTTACTGAAGAAGACTTTTGGGCAGTCAGTGATATGATGTTGGATAGAGTAGGATATCGTCCGGACTTTATCAGTGTGATTACAGAAGAGAATGAAGACAGGGCCATGGACAATGTGCTGTTGGCAAAGCGCATGGGTGTAGAATGTAAGTTGAACTATGCCTTTAGTAGTGGTCCACCAGTTAAGTTCAAAGGTATTGTTATGGGTCAACAGGGCAAACCTTATATGTTAGCAGACATCTACAAAATCTACGTAGACATTTGGCGGGCAGGACTCACTGATTGGGAATACAATACCAAACAAATGGTCAAGCGTTTAAATAATGGATCAACTACTTGCCCACAGAACAGACAGTGCGACAGTACAATTAGAACATTACAGCCCAGTGGAGACTATTACAGTTGCGGATCTTTTGGCGACGACAGGACACACAGCATAGACTTTGAAGCAGAAATGAAGGGCAAGAAGGTATTCCCTTTAAGAGCCGACAGCAACTTAGCCAGTCTAAAACAGAGTTGTTATACCTGTCCTATGTTTGAAATATGTAATGGCTGTCGCAAAACAATCAAGGATCTCAAGGATCATAATTTAGTAGAACAACATTGTTCTGCTATGAAACAACTAGCGCCGGCAATCATAGAAGCCAACGGTATGTCTAGTGTATTGGAACCTACTCCATACGTTAGGGAATATGTTTAATGTTAAATCGACGTAACTCTGACGGATCTATTAATATGCTTTGGGCAGAAGGTAATAACACCAATGGTATTGATGTTAGTCCGTTTGTAAGTGAGTTTCGTGAACAGATAGAAGATGATATATGGCCAGCAGTTAAAGCGTTACTGGATCGCAACTATCTAACTGTTACTAGTTGTCAAGGACATACACTATACGACAGTGCATTTGTTACTGTTAGTTTTCCTAACACAGACATTGCCGATAAGTTTATCAATATGATTAGAGATATAGTTGTCTATGCTGAGTATGACAATACTATTACATCATCAACGGACAGATTAAATCATTTGTTTTTAAAGAACTACACAGAGTACTATCATGTTAGGGTAGGAGTGTTACAGTACAGCCCATACATTAATTTTTTCCTACAACCTTTAAAACAAATGTTTATTGATCACTTGACAAACAGACTAACGAGTTTATCAAACTATGAACTTATCAATTAATCCCTGGTATTACTGCAATTTTCGTTGCCACTTCTGTTATCTAACTTCGGATCAGTTGGGAGATAGAACTCTGTTAGATATTCCAACATTAGAAAAAAGACTGACTGAAATATTAACTTATGACAGCATAGAGCACGTCGATCTCTACGGAGGAGAAGTTGGTCTCCTACCAACTGATTATCTTCAAAACCTTAAACTGTGTTTAGAAACATATGGCATTACATCTGTTAATATCAATACTAATCTCAGTGCTATTAATGACGTGATGTTAGATCCTTTTTTTCATATCAGTGTTAGTTATGATTTTGCCGCTAGAGAACAATACGATAAAGTTTGGCGTAACATGGCATTGTTACCTGTACAGTTTAGTGTGCTGATGTTAGCCAGCGATAGGTTAATTACAGAAGATGCGGACAACATGATACAACAGTTTAATTTGTTGCCTAATTTAACCAGTGTAGAAATTAAACCCTACAGCGAAAATCAATCTAACAGTTTGAATATTAGTTTTAAAGACTATGAAGAGTTTGTTAAACGATGGCTAACTAGTCCTGTTAAGAAGAACTTTGATTTTATAAATGAATATCTAATACAAGATGTGTTAGATAGAACACGTAATAGTTTCAGCGACGACCATGTGTACATAACTCCTAACGGAAAATTTGCTGTGTTGGAGTTTGATTTAAATGACAAAGAGTTCTTTCAAGAGTATGATACTTTTGAGAAATATATTCTTTGGTGTCGAGCGGAAAAAGACCGTGTAGCAAAAAACAAGTTCTGTAACAGTTGCGAGTACTATGGGCATTGCCTCAGCGAACACTTACGAGAAGTTAAAAGCATGGATAACAGTTGCAATGGGTTTAAATTATTAATTGATTGGTATAAAGAAAATGTTCCACGAACCAATTGAGTATTACGTTAGACACCCGTTTGAACAACAAAGAGTAGTTCATGTATCTGAACTGGTGTTGAAGTCTGCACCTAATAAACTACATAAGGACGGCAGGATATACTTCGAAGACGAAGAGGGAAACTATGTAGCCATAACAGTTAGTCCTTTGCATGATGACTTTGCAACACAGGTAGAACAGGGTGTGTGGCCTTTGGTTAAAGCATTTGTTGATAAAGGATATTTAACGACTAGCAGTTGTGAAGGGCACGACGGCAGTGATTATTTTGTTAAATTAGTATTCAATGGTAGAAAGACTGCTGAACAGTTTGTAAAGCAATTACCTAAGATCGTTGGATTGCGAACGATTATACAAGATCAAAGTGCTAATGTTGTTAGATATACAGAACACGGTGTAGTCAAATATAGACAGGCATTTCCAGATGAAAACATAAGCAAATTTGAAGAAGTTACTTTTATCAATATGCTGTTTAATAGAAAGTACACAGATTGCTGTTATGTTATAATCGCAATCTATCCACAATTAGAAAGTTTTAATCCATTTAAGCATATCAAATATCGTAAAGAGAAAGCACAAAACTTCGACTCTAGTAAAGAGTCGTTAGTTGAATATGTTATAAAAGAACTACCATATTATTCATTATGACCGAAGAACATAAAATTAGACAAGAGATATATCATAGACTACATACTGAACACAGTGATGATTTGAATACTAAAAATTTAGTTATGTCTACAGATGTCGTAGGCAACGCCATACGCTACTTTACAGAACGTGACCTTGGGTGGATATATCCTGCAAAGAGTTATATGGTTGGCATTTGCTACGCTCGTTGGATAGCACGACACTTTGGTGGCCGTCCAGTGGAGTACTTAGAAGATCCAAACTTATTGTATGGAAACGATCCTTATTTTGTACAGTATAGTGCAGATCCAGAAACCTATCACAGAATACTAACACAGATAGGGGGTTGGGAGTTTGATGAACAACAGGGTATGGTACCAGATGTGTATCAATATTTTGTTGAGGAGTTTATGTTAAATGATTAAACAGTTATTAGAACAGGGATACTATAAATCTAAAGATGTAGATGCATTTCAGTTTATAGATATCTATGATGTTGCATGGACTGATGAAGGCACTATACCTTTACAGATGGTAGTGCGCAGTCCCGAAACACAGTCTGCTCTATTAGAAACACAGCAATGGTTGGGAGAGAAATATCTACGTCCATTGTTTGGTGACTACCATTGCGACTACTGTGACTTAGTCAAAGGCATGGACGACAATGTCTACGATTGGCATAACGACTATGAAGAAGGTCGTGTTAACTTAGGCATACTGCTATACTTTAGTGACACAGACGAAAGTACAGGTACAGATGTGCAAATTAGAACAGCCATAACTAAACAACCTACAGGATCATTTTATCCTAAAACTGGTGATGTTGCGTTCTTAAATCATACTGTGAACTTTGAACACATTGTCACAGAACAAAAAATTAAACTGCCGCGCATTGTGGCCAGTTTTCATTATTATGTAGACTACGAGAAAATTAAATGACAAACTTAACAGCAGGTTGGCCTAGTCCTGTGCTTACAGGAGAAATTACAGAACGTCAGTTAGCAGACGATGTTGTAACGCATATACTTACAAACTATGATTTAGAGTTTCCTCCTGGAGAAATCAACGAACATAACATACTAGACGATGTGTTCTTTGACGAGTTTATTAAGAAGATAGCAGAGCCTGCATTTGATCAGTACCTAACCAGGGTATTAGGTAAGAGTGTATACGATTTTCCTGAACGTGAGTATCGTGCATGGATAACTGGTGCATACAACGGATACAATATGTTGACTCACAATCACAATGGTAGTCAACTAGCGGCTGTGTTTTATTTGTTGAATGAACAGCCAGATGCTGGCGGAGAGATTGTATTGTTTGACCCTAGAGCAAACGCCAATAGAAGTTATAAAATGAAAGACTGGGGCAAGTTGTTTGAGCCACTAAGGATTAAGACCCCGTCATATACCTATGCAGTATTTCCTAGTTTCGTCTATCATCAGGTAACACAATACGCAGGTAGTATGCGTATTGCTATTCCTGTAGACTTGTTTATTTAGAAAAAATTATTTTTAAAGCTCTTACTAGATCTTCAATCATTCCATCGTTGTGGAATGGAGTAGGAGCAAAGCGCAATCGTTCAGTGCCTACATCCACAGTAGGATAGTTAATTGGCTGAACATAGATATTATAATCTTCCAACAACCTGTCGCTCATTGCTTTACAACGTTTTGCTTCTCCTACTAGAACAGGAACAATATGTGTAGTTGAGCAGTCCATGACTGGCAAGTCTGCTTTCTTTAATTCTTCTTTGAGTTTACGAGCCTGTCGTTGATGTTGCTCTCGAACGTCCTGATGTTCACGTAGATACTTTACTGCGGCCAAGGCTCCAGCACAGGTAACAGGGCTCATACTCGTTGTAAAGATAAAGCCAGCGGCTACACTACGAATAGCATCTACCACTGTTTTGTCTGCGGCAATATATCCACCTTGCGTACCAAATGCTTTACCAAGTGTACCGTTAACTATGTCAACACGATCCTGTAATCCCAACTCTTCTAATTTACCTGCGCCTTCGTCGCCATACAATCCCACAGCATGTACTTCGTCAATATAGGTAATGGCGTGATATCTATCTGCTAAGTTGCAAATTTCTTCAATCAGTCCTACATCTCCGTCCATGCTATAAACACTTTCAAAAACAATACAAGGAGTTTTGTTGTTTAATTTACTATTGGCCAACTTGTTTTCTAAATCTACCAAGTCATTATGTTTGAATACCTGTTTGGGCGCACGACTGTGACTCATACCAACGATAAGACTGTTATGATTATTGGCATCTGATATGAATTCTATATTGTCTATGATCTTCGATAGGGCAATTAAAGTCCATTCGTTGGCCACATAGGCACTGCTGAATAACAGTGCGCCTGTCTTATTATGTAGACTGGCTAGTTCACGCTCTAGAGCAACGTGATAGTGACTGGTACCTCCAATGTTTCGAGTACCGCCCGATCCTGATCCTGTGTGGTCAAGTGCGGTGTGCATGGCATCAAGAACAACTTTATGCTGTCCCATGCCCAAGTAATCGTTTGAACACCAGTTTACAATGTTCTTAATGTTATATGGGCCGTACCATATTGCCTGGGGGAACTTGCCGTTTTCACGTACAATGTCATTAAAGACACGGTATTTTCCGTTATCTTTCATGTCCTGAATTAGTTTTTTAAAAGGTTCTTTGTTGATCATAGTAAAGTATTTAACACGATAAATATCATATCGAGGAAAAATAAATGGCAAATATCACTATTTCTGTGCAGAGTTTTCTTAATGCCGCTACTAATCTTAGCATTACCATAGACAACGCACAAACAGTTGCGCAGTTAAAAACAGCAATCAATGGTCAAGAAGGCACACCTACTGCCATCATGAATCTTTACCTAAATAATACACTATTAACAAATTCTAATACTTTAGTAGACAGTGGATTAGTTAACGGATCGTATGTTAAGACATCAAATAATTTAACTGAAGCAGGAGTATGGACCAAAGAACAGCGTCAAAATTATAAACTTGAACTTGCTGGGTTAAAAAGAGAAATAGACAATCGTAGATATTCGTTGGATTTAACGCAATTACCAAATCCTTACAATGGTAATAGTCTTAATCCTGATGAGAACGCCAACACAGGCGGATTAATACAAGGTAGACCATGGGTGTAAGAAATACAAATTCGACGAACTACGAGCACCCCGACGAGCCTAACCTCCTAAACTTACACAAGACCATGGAGTACAATGCTCTAGGTCAACCTGTGCTTCGTACCACACTTAAGGTAGGACAGACAGATGCGTTTGGTCGTATCCGTATGTCTAGTCCTTTTACTCTAGGCGACTATAAACATTTATATGGATTAGATCCAAACTTCATTGACTACACAGTCAATGGAGGTACAGTGGCATTCCAACCTAACAAAGCCTGTGCTAGACTAACAACCTCAAGTAATACCACTAGTCGAGTAGTTCATCAGACTAAGTTCTATCATCACTACATGCCAGGAAAAAGTCAGCAGATACTGAGTAGTTTTAATTTTTATACTGCTACACCTAATGTAACCAAACGCACAGGTTACTTCGATGACAACAATGGCATCTATTTTGAACAAGCAGGTGACGGCACACTTAGTTGGGTCATACGCAGTTATACTACTGGAGCACCGATAGAGAATCGCAAAACACAATCACAATGGAACATTGATCAGTGCAACGGACAAGGCGGCAGTTTGTTTAACTTAGATGTTACTAAAACGCAGTTAGCATTTATAGAGTTTCAATGGTTAGGCGTAGGTTCTGTGACTGTGGGATTTGTACACGAAGGTGCATTTATTCCCTGTCACATATTCCATCACTCTAATGATTTGCCCACAGTTTATATGAGCACACCTAACTTGCCTGTACGCTGTGAAATTGTAAACACAGGCACAACCACAGGTGCTTACTTTGATCAAATCTGTTCAACTGTAGCCAGCGAAGGCGGTTATGTTGAAGCGGGTATCGATTGGGGAGTAACTAGTCCTACTCTAAAAACTATTGCTCCGGGTGCTACATCTCCCATCATAGCCATTAGATTAAAAACAGCATTTAGAACCTATGCCAATCGTATGATTGTGCGTATGGGTAACCTTAAGATGTTCAGTGACGGCGACAGTATTAAGTGGCGGTTGTTAAAACTACCTAACAGCACCTATCTTAATGACACTACATGGACAGACGTAGACGATGACAGCGGCGTACAGTACAATGTAGATGCTACTACTTGGACAGATGGCGACGAATTAGACAACGGTTGGGTGGGCGCCAGCACACAGGGTAGCCAAAAAGCAGGTGGAGCACCAGCATCTAACCTGCCCAGCGAAGCCAAGAAGAACTACATCGTACAGAACTATGACAGCACTGACAGTGAAATCTATTTGGTAGTAGCAACTAACATTGGCGCACAAAGTACCAACGTGGGTGCGGGCCTACAGTGGCGGGAGATTTATTAATGTATCGCAAGTA